>Ga0209697_10000023_pt1 | contig 211713 bp, 178 predicted proteins | sample AliMusrvi5mmetaG_FD_184115 | JGI IMG/M metagenome (GOLD analysis project Ga0209697, IMG submission 184115) | Freshwater lake bacterial and archeal communities from Alinen Mustajarvi, Finland, to study Microbial Dark Matter (Phase II) - Alinen... | ecosystem: Environmental > Aquatic >... | reverse complement strand
CCGGCATTGGTTGGTAGAAAAACTCGGATTCAAGAGTCCAGGGCAAGCACGGCAAGAATTCGATAACCAATTATTCAAGGCAGCAGCGTGATTCTTAACTTGTGTCCAGGGAACCGGGCGCGCTACAATATTAGCATCCTGCCTATTCTCATATAACGCCCCCCTCCAACAATCTGCCCAAATATCATTACTTGGTCTCTGACATAAAATAAGGTCGGGTTTTTCCCTGGTAAAGTGAAAATCATTTCTAAGGCGTTTAAGTGTTCAACTGCGAAGTATCATTCACGGTGAAAACCGTGAATGAGGTGCACTGGTACCAGCAGTTTTTGGAACCGTTCTTGGGGCAGATTACACCGATCTTGACAATCTCTCTTAACGCAGGATAATTAACTTTTAAGTCCTATATATAATAGCGATACCTCAAAGGAGCCGAATCATGTTTATGACTATGCAAAAAAAACTCTCGTTTTTGGGTCTGTGCCTTTTGGTCTTTCTCACTACTAATGCCTTGGCAACCGATATCCCCAAACTGAAACCAGGACTTTGGGAAGTCAAGATGCAGATGGAAGGGGTTCCGAATATGGATCCGGTGCAGCAATGCATAGATCAGAACACCAACAGTGTTATGCAGCAACAAGCAAAAGAAGATGAATCTAATTGCAAAGTCATGGTGGTCAGTCGTGCAGGTGACAAAGTTACAATTCGTTCTGAATGCAAGCTTGAAGAAATGACCATTACCTCAGATAATATTTTTGAGGGGAGTTTTGATTCAGCTTATAAGGCAACAATAAAAACCCATTATAATCCTCCGCGCGATGGTGGCATGAATGAAACCAGCATGACCCTAGAAGCCCGCCGGCTCGGTCCGTGTCAACCTGGACAAAAACCTGGCGACGTCATTATGCCACAATGATTCGCCCCCCAAAAAATAGTCCCACAAATTAAGTAGTGGTACGGACCAATAACAAAGGGGGAACCAGCCTCCTCTGGAAAAACGAGGAACAGATCGGCGATCCCACCATGGCCGCCGCTGTCCTCGACAGCGTTGGTGCTTATCCCGGATAAAACTTGGGAAAAATGAGGAATGTTCATTTTTGCAACTAGCTAAAATAATATGAAAAGGCTCGGAGAGGTAAGCTATTGGGCAACCTTGTATACCGATGAGCAGCGACGAGATTACCTCAGAAATAGCAGTATCTAAACGCTAACATGTGGAACACCAGATGAAAAACACGGATAGATTTTTCGTACAACTCAACAAATTTCTTGAATCTGAGCAGGGTACATTGCCGATTTTCAGTGCTGTATCCCTTCGGATTCAGCTGGAATTAATCAAGGATTCCCCTGATCTCAAGATTATCGAAAAACTCATTATTGAAGACCAGTCACTTTCCAGTACTGTTTTGAGAATAGCTAATTCTGTTACTTATTTCGGGCTGGTTGAGACGACCACGGTAAGGGCTGCAATTGTAAGGCTCGGGATGGCCGAGATCATGCGAATTGTCTGCGCTGATATTAATAACAGCTTGTTTAGTTCTCATGATGGCCAGATTGACACCATTATGAAAAAATTATGGCAACATTCAGTGGGATGTGCCTTTGCCGCAGGCATTCTTGCAAATAACATAGGTTGCAGCGTGAAGCGTGAAGAAGCTTTTTCCGCTGGGCTTTTTCATGATATCGGTAAATTGCTCATTCTTAAAGTTATCGATGAGAAAAGAAAGAAGTACAAGTTGTTTGAAATCTCGAATGAAGTACTCATTGAAGCTATAGAAACATTACATGCAAAGCATGGATACCTGCTCATGAAACGAATCAAGTTGCCAAAAATATATGCGATTGCAGCTCGTGACCATCATTTGAAAAACTATGATCGAAGCAATCATCTGCTCATGCTTGTCAAGTTAGCAAATAATATCTGCCATCAGATGGGGATCGGTTTCGTAAATGACTATTCTATTGATATAATGACAACAGAAGAGGCTGTTATCCTTAATTTATCAGAACCTGATCTGGAAAAATTGAGAAATTTTTTACTCAACAACCCCAGCCTTGTGGAACTAGCGAGCAATTCACCCATCAATTTATATAATTAACAATACTAGAAAATCCCGGAACAGCCGAAGCTAACCTGAGAAATTTTTCTACTGGGTGAGGTCGTACGTTTTGGGTAACGCCATGATGATTACGGCGCAAAGGGAAAGGCGAAAACAAAAGGAAAAGCCGAGGCAGTCTGGCATGGCGGATGGCTGTTTGAAAAAATACCTGCCATGTTTCCATTGCCACCTTGAGCAGGGTGTTCTTTTGCAAACTGAAAAGCCATGATTATTTATCAAAAGTCATGAACGCATACCCTGCTCAATACGCTGAAACGCTTTGGAAGGGCCAGCACCTTCGACGAAACTATCACCCAAGGGATCTGAGACTCCAGCAAACCGTACGAACCTCGCTTGCACAAAAATAGCGCCATCAGGAATCGGGTAGAAAAATCAGGGAAACATTGAATCCCACACACCTGCAATCGGCAAACTGCAGGTGCCGCAATGACCGGCAGTCATGGCGACCGGCTGACTGCTGAAGCCTAAGCGGTGGATGAGGAGCGCGCCGCAGCCCGGACAACGAGTATCCTCTCCACCGGAGCCGACAACATTGCCCATATAGACGAAATGCAGCCCCTCGGCCAGGCCGATTTCCCGCGCTTTTTGCAGGGTGGAAACAGGAGTAGCCGGACGATCCAGCATCTTGTAAGTCGGATGGAAGCCAGACACGTGCCAAGGAATATCGGCCGAGACACCCTTGAGAAACCGGGCAATGGAACGCAGTTCGTCCTCGCTGTCGTTGAGTCCTGGGATGATCAGGGTGGTGACCTCGACCCAAACCCCGAGTTCATGCAAGAGCCTGATATTCTCCAAAACCGGTTCAAGCCGGGCCTTGCAGACTTTTTGGTAGAACCCTTCGCTGAACGCCTTGAGATCTATGTTTATTCCATCGAGAAAAGGGGCAATATGCCGGCCCGCCTCAGGGGTCATATAGCCATTGCTGACAAAGACGTTTTTGATCCCCTGCTCACGAGCTAGGCGGGCACAGTCATAGGCGAACTCATAAAAAATAGTGGGCTCGACATAGGTGTAACTGATGCTGGCGCAATCGGACCGCACCGCCTCGTCCACCACTGAACCCGGGCTGCAGACCGTGCCGGTGATCTCACCATTATGAAGGGAGGGATACTGCGAAATCTGGTAATTCTGGCAGTGACGGCATTGAAAATTGCACCCCACTGTTGCAATGGACAGCGATCTGCTACCGGGCAGAAAATGGAACAAGGGCTTTTTCTCGATGGGATCGATGTTCTGTGACACCAGTCGACCATACACCAGGCTGACCAACTGCCCTCCCCTGTTTTCACGGACTCCGCACCGCCCCCGCTTACCCGCTGCTATAGGGCAGCGGTGATGACAGAGACCGCAGATGACCCCGTCTGGCCCGGTTCGTTGATAAAAAAGCGCCTCATGCATGTCATTCTCCTTATCGACTGTTGTTCCCGGACGTGATCAAACGCTCAAAAACAGGGTCTATCGACATACCGGGAATAGAGATACTGACCGTACTCGTCGTAATAGTTATAAGTGTCCCGGCAAATCCGTTGCGGAGGCGGAGGAAGCGGGGGTTGCGTAGCCATCTGCGACAAGGCCATCACCCCCAGAACACCACCGACAATGGCCAGAGGGACGATCCAGCCATCATCATGGTGACGATGCCCGGAAGAATAATCGACCCTTGGACCATAAGTGGAGGGCGGCGGACCTTGACGATATCCGTGATAGTCACCGAAACTGATCGCCGGCACCGACAGCAATAAAAGGACAATTGCAATCATTGTACGCATAGCATCACCTCTCCTTTCATCTCCATTGTCTGATACCTACCTACAAAGTAAAGAATAATTTCTTACCGCATGATACGCTAGCTCCCGTCGCGAAAATATCTTGGGTCCAACCACAGGCGATTGCCCATTAGCCTCACTCAATCAGCAGAAAAAATACAAACGCCCCCTACCGTGATCCTTCATTGCATCCACGGGGAGCAATGATATATGTTCATGATGGACAGCCTGATGTACGCCCCATGCAGGTGGTAACCGTCAACCATTGACTTCAAGGAGAGACCTCAAATGCTCAATTTCGATTTTTACAATCCGACACGAATCGTGTTCGGTAAGGATCGGCTCAAGGAACTCGACAAACTGATTCCAGTTGAAGCCAAGGTGCTTGTTCTTTATGGCGGCGGCAGCGTCAAGAGGTTCGGCACATTGGACAAGGTACGGCAGGCCTTGGGCAGCCGCACAATGATTGAATTCGGCGGCATCGAACCCAACCCCCAATTCACCACCCTGATGCAGGCGGTAACCGTAGTACACCGCGAATCGATTGACTTCCTGCTGGCAGTCGGCGGCGGGTCGGTTATGGATGGCACCAAATTCATCGCCTTGGCCGCTAACTATGATGGCAAGGCTGAAGACCTGCTGCTCCGGGGATCTAGGCCTGTTCCGGTAGCAACGGCCCATCCGATTGGCACGGTGGTCACCCTGCCGGCAACCGGTTCGGAGATGAATTCAGGGGGCGTGATCAGCTACCAGGGGGGTAAGTTCGTAATGTTCAGCCCGCTGGTGTTCCCGAAATTCTCAATACTCGACCCCACCCTCACCTACACGCTGCCGCCCACCCAGGTGGCCAACGGTATTATCGACACCTTCATCCACACGGTGGAACAGTATGTGACTTTGCCGGCGGAAGGACGATTCCAGGACAGAACCGCAGAGGGTATCCTGCGAACACTGATTGAGATCGGCAAAACGACCCTCGACAACCCTACCGACTACAACGCCCGGGCCAACCTGATGTGGTGCGCCACCAATGCCCTCAACGGACTGATCGGCGCCGGTGTCCCCCAAGATTGGACGACGCACATGCTCGGCCATGAACTCACGGCGATGTTCGGCATCGACCACGCCAAAACCCTCGCTATTCTTCAACCAGCAGTGTGGACCGTGCGCAAAGAGCAGAAACAGGCCAAACTGCTGCAATATGCCGAGCGCGTCTGGGATATCACGGCAGGAACCGAAGACAGCCGTATCGAGCAGGCCATCGCCAAGACGAGGGATTTCTTTGAAGGGCTTGGGGTCGCCACCCGTCTCAGCGCCTACGGGGTGACGGCGGACAGAATCAATGCTCTCATTGCCGCGCTGGAACAACACCAAATGACTGCCTTAGGAGAGACTCGGGAAGTCACTCTGGAGGTGAGTCGGAGGATTTTGGAAACAGCGATGTGACGGGAGCCCCCTCTCGTGAGAGGGGGGGGTGACCTTTTTGAAAAAGAGGAAAAGCAGTACAAAGAAATGAAAGCCACTCAGCAGAGTATCAGCTAAGTGGCTTTTTTGTTTTTGTGAAGCTGTAACGAGACGGCCGTTTTGATGGTGCAGGTCGAGGTGGGGTCAGGAGGGCCCCCCTTTATTCCACGGTCACACTCTTGGCCAGATTTCGCGGCTGATCGACATCGCAGCCGCGGCGATTGGCAATTTCGTAGGACAGCAGTTGTGCCGGGATGGTGTAGAGTAATGGATTCAACTCTTCGTTGACCTCTGGCAGGTAGAGTACATCCTCGGTGAGGGTCGCCAGATGGTCGTCACCGCTGGTACCGATCAACACCAAGCGCCCTTGACGCGCCTTAATTTCCTCGACATTGGACACAGTTTTCAGATAGACCGAATCCTTGGGCACCAGGGCCACCACTGGCATATCGCGGTCGATGAGAGCAATCGGCCCATGTTTAAGTTCACCGGCAGCATAGCCCTCGGCATGAATATAAGAGATCTCCTTCAATTTCAGCGCTCCCTCAAGGGCAATGGGGAAATTGAGTCCCCGACCGACAAAGAGAAAATCTTTGGCTTCGTAGTAACGCTCAATGAGGACTTTAATCTCTTCCTGGAGGCGGGGCAGCTCGTTGTCGATCACCCCGGCAATATTAATCAGGGCCGTGCCCAAGGTTTGTTGCATGGCCGGCTCAATGGTTTTGCGCACCTGCCCGAGATAGAGCGTCAAAAGAAATAACGCCGCCAACTGACAGGTAAAAGCCTTGGTCGAGGCGACCCCGATCTCCGGTCCGGCATGGGTGTAGATGACGCCGTCGGCTTCCCTGGTCATGGTGGAGCCGACCACGTTGCAGATGATCACCACCTTGGAACCGAGTTGCGCAGCTTTGCGGATTCCGGCCAGGGTGTCGGCGGTTTCACCGGACTGGGAGATAGCGATGGTCAGGACCCGATCGTTCACCAGCAGCCGCCGATAGCGAAATTCGGAGGCGATATCCACATCCACCGGGATACCCACCCATTTTTCGATCCAGTATTTGGCGACCAGAGCGGCGTGCCAGGAGGTTCCACAGGCAACCAGGGCAATCCGTTCGATGCGGTTGATGGCAGCCGAATCAAGCCCGATTTCCGGCAGATCGACGATGCCGGTGTCAGGAACGATCCGGCCGCTAATTGTATTGAGGATAGCCTGGGGCTGCTCAAAAATCTCCTTGAGCATAAAATGCCGGTAGCCAGCCTTCTCGGCCATCGAGGCATTCCAGTCAATGACAGTGATGGGTTTTACCAGCTCAGAGCCATCGTCCACCTGAAGAATTGTGTAGGTTCCCTTGCGCAGCACCGCCATCTCGCAGTCATCGAGAAAGATCACCTCACGAGTGTAGGGTAACAGGGCAGGAATGTCGGAGGCAATGTAACAGGCGTCACTGGACACGCCCATGACCAGGGGACTATGATTTCTGGCAGCCACCAGCAGCTCGGGCTCCTTGGCCCACAGGACACCGATGGCATAGGAGCCCTCGACCCTGGCCAGGGCCGCGCGTACGGCCGCAACCAGATCACCCTGCAAACAATCCTCAATCAAATGGGCCAGAACCTCGGTATCGGTTTCCGAGGTGAAGACATGCCCTTTGGCGGTCAGTTCATTTTTCAACGAGTTGTAATTCTCGATGATGCCGTTATGCACCACAACCAGTTCACCGGTGCAATCGGCATGGGGATGGGCGTTCGCCTCGGTGGGAGCGCCGTGGGTTGCCCAGCGGGTATGGCCGATACCGGTACTGCTGGCCACGCCGATATGCTCGTCAACCACCGCCTCCAAATTGGCCAGTTTGCCTTTGGCCCGATAACGCACCAGACGGTTTTCAAAGTGATAGACCAACCCGGCCGAATCGTAGCCGCGATATTCGAGTCGCCGTAGCCCTTCAAGGAGAATGGGCACAACCCTTCTCGTGCCGACATAACCAACTATTCCACACATTTATTTACCCTCACAGCTAATTCCAGATGCCTTGCACCTACCATTAAAACAGTATCTACGAGGTCCCGGGAAAATGCAAGCCATAACAGCAGGAAAGTTCTCCCCCTCTTTCCCTTGCCGCTCAAAAAACAAAGCGTAAACAGTGTTTTTTTCTGCTGAATTTTATGCTAAGACTTGGCCTGCAATTTCAAGGGGAAATCTGGTTTCGATCGTACTCGCTCAAGAAATCGTTTTGCTAAAATCGGGAAAGAAGGTATCTTCTTCATAACCATATAGTTAAAGGACACACTCATGAATGAACGCCAACGGCTGAAAGAATTGCTGCTGCAAAAATCCTACCGCCAGGGAACCTTCACCCTAACCTCAGGCAAAACTTCTGACTTCTATGTGGACGGCAAACAGACAACCCTTGATGCAGAAGGCGGCTATCTCTGCGGTCGCCTACTCTTTGAGCTGATCCGTCAGCATCCGAAATCCATCACCGGTGTCGGCGGCATGACCCTGGGGGCCGACCCTCTGGTTACCGCAGTTTCCTTGGTCAGTTATCTGGAAAAATCGCCGATCCCGGCTTTCATCGTCCGTAAAGAAGCTAAAGGCCATGGCACCGGTAATTTCATCGAAGGAAAAAGCAACTTGATCAAGGGCGGCCTGGTGGCCCTTGTAGAGGATGTGGTCACCACGGGCGGGACCCTGCTCAAAGTGATCGAACGGGTTGAAAATGAAGGATTCAAGGTCGGCCTGGTCGCCACCATCGTCGATCGACAGGAAGGCGGGGCCGAAATGCTTGCGGCCAGCGGCTATCCCTTGAAAGCGGTCTTTACCCGTGAAGAGCTCATCGGTACGGTGCCACATCCGTGAAATGCAAAGAATGCGGGGCAACATTGAAGGTGCACCGGCGTTGCCGCCAGGTTCGTCTCAAATGTTCCAACTGCCAGAAAGAATATCAAATCCACGAAGTCGCCGCTGATCTTGATCCGGAAACCGAAGCGGAACTTGAACGCTTTACCAGCATCATCTACGACTGATACTAATGGCGACAGTTAAAACCTATGTCCGCAACGACGACTCTGCAACGGTGATCTGCCCTGACTGCAAAACGGTCAAGCATGTTGCCGCTGGTAGATTTCGAAAGGGCAAACACACGATAACAGTCCGCTGCATCTGCAAACAGACCTTCACTGTTCTCTTTGATTTCCGCCTCCATTACCGCAAACAGGTCAACCTGTCCGGCACCTATGAGATCATCAGCGAAAACGGGAGTGGCGGCGGCATAATTCAGATCAGCAATATTTCAAGAAACGGACTGGGGTTTACGGTCTCCGGCCTGCATAGGATCGAAGAAGGTCAAAAAATACAGGTTGAATGGCAACTCAACGATAAAAAGAAAACCATTCTAAAGAGAGTGGCGATCGTCAAAACGGTTTGCCAGAATACTATCGGCTGCCAGCTCGATGATCACCTTGAAGAAAAAGAGCTGGGGTTCTTTCTACAGAGCTGACCCTCTCTTCTCCCCCTTTAAGCGTTTCCTTCCCCTCTCCCCTCATTCATCGCGAGTGCACCCGGATTGGCCACAGTTGACCGCAGGCTGGACTGCGCCTGTACCAACAGGGGTGCCAACGTTGCGGCATCCAGGGCGCTGATCCTCACCCCTTCGCCGAAGGGCGGTAGTTGGTCAAAACATTCAGGGGCGACCCGGTCGATCTTGTTGAACACCTGCAGGCAGGGAATGGCGTCGAGCTCCAGCTCAGCCAGGAGCGACTCCACCACACTGGCCTGCTGCCGCCAAGCTGGGTTGGATACATCAATCACGTGGAGCAGGAGGTCTGCCTCAAACAGCTCTTCCAGGGTGGACTCAAAGGCCTTGAGCAGCTCAGTGGGCAGGTTGCGGATGAAACCGACGGTGTCAGTGATAATAACCTCCATGTCCTCGGGAAAACGCAAACGCCTACTGGTCGGATCGAGGGTGGCAAACAGCAGATCCTCGGCCTGAATCTCGCTTTTGGTCAGGGTGTTGAGCAGGGTGGATTTGCCGGCATTGGTGTAGCCGACCAAGGAAATTACCGGGACATCGCGTTTGCGCCGCCGGTTGCGTCGGTGATAGCGCTGTTCGCCCACGGCCTTCAACTCCTTGCCCAGGCGGGTGATGCGGTCATTGATCCGCCGTTTGTCAATCTCCAGGCGGGTCTCGCCCGGTCCACGGGCACCGATGCCGCCTGACAGACGCGACAGGGCGTCGTCGCGGGTGGTTAGCTTGGGGAGCATATATTTCAGCTGGGCCATTTCGATCTGGAGTTTGCCTTCGCGCGAACGGGCTCGGCTCGCAAAAATATCGAGAATCAACTGGGTGCGGTCGATCACCCGGAGATCGGTGTGATCGGTAACCGAACGGATCTGCGAGGGACTCAGCTCCTGGTCAAACAATAAAAGATTGGCTCCGAGGCGTAGGCTCTTCAGCACAATCTCCACCAGTTTGCCCCGGCCAAGGATAAAGCGGGGATGGAGATGTTTGCGCCGCTGGATCACCTGGTCCAGGACCTCGACCCCGGCGGAGCGTGCCAGCTCAATCAACTCGGTCATGGAATCCTCGGCATCGGCCTTGGAACCAGTGGTCACCGAAATGAGAATGGCTCGGTCCTTGCCCTGATCGACCTCGCGGACCGGACGGGACCGAACGAATTCCTCTTCCAGGGCTTCGATCAGCTCGAGGCAGGACTGCTGCTGGTTGGCTGGATGCACCGGGGCCAAGGTCGCCCAGTCGCGTCCGTCGACCTGGACCGGAATAAGATGCACCGCATGCAGCAAATCCGGCAGACCTTGCCTGATGGTCAGGACCGCCATCAGATCAAGCCGCAAACAGGCCAAGTCCATGATATCCTCTTCATTGACCGTGGCGCCGCCCAACATGGTATGCACACAGCGCAGACCGCGCAAACGCCCCCCCGCAGTGCCGACACTGGCCAAGGCGGGAATGGTGATGCGGTCGTAATCGCCGACCACCACGGTCTCAATCTGACCGGAACGATGGATAAGCACGCCGATCTGGCGATTCAGCTCCGTTGAGATTGCCGCCAACAAACGGGCGGTCTCCCGGTCGATAATCTCCTCAGGCGGGACCTTCTTCTGGGCAAGCCTCTCCAGATCCCGCAACTGTTTGGGCTTGAGCCCGTTGGTGTTACCGGTAACCGCAGCTATGGCAAGGCTCCTTGAGGTTGAGGAAAAAACAAAAAAATCAGCAGGGTGCGCTGCCCGGCGTCCGGGGAAAGGGGATGACATCGCGGATGTTCTGCATGCCGGTGACGAACTGCACCAGCCGCTCAAAACCTAACCCGAAACCGGCATGGGGCACAGAACCGTAACGGCGCAGATCGAGATACCAGCCGTACTGCTCAAGGTCGAGCCCAGCCGCCGCCATCCGGCTCGCCAGGACATCAAAGCGCTCCTCGCGCTGACTGCCACCAACCAGCTCACCGATACCGGCCACCAGGATATCCATGGCTGCCACCGTCCGACCGTCATCATCAAGCCGCATGTAAAAGGGTTTGATCGCTGCCGGATAATGGGTGACGATCACCGGTGCCCCGGCCACCTCCTCACAGAGATACCGTTCATGCTCGGCCTGCAGGTCAATCCCCCATTGCACCGGAAAAGCAAAATTTCGACCCGATTGTTCGAGCAAGGCGACAGCCTCGGTGTAAGTCAGAGCAACAAAGGGACGATCGCGGACCTGGATGAGTTTTTCAATCAGACCCTTGGCAATGAATTGATCAAACAGCTCGAGATCAGCGGTGCATTCCGTCAGGGCGGTCGCCACCAAATACTTGATCATGGCCTCGGCCACTTGCATGTTGCCGACCAGATCGCAGAAGGCCATCTCCGGCTCCAGCATCCAGAACTCGGCCAAATGCCGGCTGGTATTGGAATTTTCGGCCCGAAAGGTCGGGCCGAAGGTGTAGACCCGACCGTGCGACAGGGCAAAGATTTCGGCCTGCAGTTGGCCGCTGACCGTCAAGCCGGCACGCCTGCCGAAAAAATCTCCGGTAAAAGGTGCTGTGCCCTGCAACTGACCCGGTTCCAACGCGGTCACCGTAAACATCTCACCCGCGCCCTCACAGTCCGAGGTGGTGATGACCGGTGTATGGACCTGCAGGAATCCCTGCTCATGAAAAAAGCGGTGGATGGCGAAGCTCAGGGTACTGCGGATCCTGGCAACCGCGCCCAGGGCGTTGGTCCGGGGGCGGAGATGGGCAATGGAGCGAAGAAACTCGAAACTGTGCCGCTTCTTCTGCAGAGGATAGGTCTCAGAATCCGCCCAACCGATCACCACTATCGAGTCGGCCTGCACCTCAACCGCCTGCCCCTTAGCCGGAGAGGCTACCAGCTGCCCATGAATGCGCAACGAACAGCCGGTGGTCAGTTTCTTCACCTCGCTCTCGTAATTGTCGAGACGACTGTCGACAACCACCTGCAGATTGGCCAGGCAGGAGCCGTCGTTGATTTCCAGAAAGGAGAGGCTGCCGGAATCGCGCCGGGTCCGCACCCAGCCGCTGACATCAATCGTGCCGCCCACCGGCTGCTGCAGGATTTCAATGATCCGTGTCGATAGTCCCATCTCGCACCTCCCCTTCCCCGTTTTTCCTCCCATCGTTCAGCTGCGCAAGCCCCCCTGCGCATCCTCAGCAAGACCGATGACCACCAGGCCGGCACGGTCCGCCGCCTGGATCATCGCCTGCTTGTCGAAGAGCAATGACTGCCCGGCTTCCACGGCCAGCACCGCACCCTTGACGCTCGCCAGGGTTTCAATGGTCTTTTCGCCGGTAGCCGGCAGATCAAATCGAAAATCCTGGTCCGGCTTTTTCAGCTTAATCACCACCGCCCCTGATCCGGCCAGTTCCCCACCCCTGCGAATGGTGGCATCGGTGCCTTCCATAGCTTCCACCGCCAGCACGGTGCGGTCACGGACTACCACGCACTGGCCGATATCGAGCCTGCCCACCTCGCGGGCAATGGCCCAGCCGAAGCGGATATCTTCCATCTGGCTGGCCGAAGGTTTTTTGCGGGTGAGAATCCCCTGAGGGAAAAAAAGATGGTCCAGATAACAGGTTGAGGCAAGAACCCGAATGCCCTCTTCTTCGAGAGCAGCAGCCACTGCACACAAAATGGAATTGTCGAGCTTGGTGTCGATCTTATTCCACAGGGTCAGGCCTTTCAAATCCGGCAGGACATCGCGAAATATGCGGGTTTTGGTGATCGTGCCGGCAAAAACAGCCTCCTCGATCCCTTCCCGATGAAAATGGCTGATGATTTTACCCAGCTGCCCCAGCTTGACCCAGTAGGTGATATCGGCTTTTTCCTCGAGCTCGACAGAGGTCTCGTTGACATGGGCGATAGCCACGACTCTCCGTCCCCGCGCCCTCGCCGCCTCGGCAAAAAGCAGAGGAAACTGGCCGCCGCCGGCAAGCAGACCAATAGCTGGCTGCACCATGGCCTCAGTCATCAATGGTCCTTTTCACCACCCCGCGTTTGCTGGAGCGGAAGAAGTCGACCATCAGCTGCACCTCCAGGCAATCCTTCATCTCCTCCTCCAGCTTGGCCAGGGAATCCTTGAGCAGAAGTTGCGGCGAACGAAAGAGAATTTTGAAGGCCTCTTCCAGATTTTTGATGGTCTCCCGATCCATGCCGGAACGACGCAGGCCGATCTTGTTGATCCCGGCAATGCGCATCTGATTCCTGATACCCTCCATGATCACATAGGGAGGCACATCGAGACCTATCCCGGACATGCCGCCGACATAGGCATGATCACCGATCCGGCAGAACTGATGCACCGCCACCAGGCCGCCGAGATTGGCATGGTTGCCGATTTCAACATGACCAGCCAGGGTGGCAAGATTGGCCATGATCACATGGTCGGCGATGATGCAGTCGTGGGCGATATGGCAGTAGGCCATGATCATGTTGCCGTTGCCGATCAGGGTCCTGCCGTTCCCCTTAGCCGTGCCCCGATGGATGGAGACGTATTCGCGAAACAGGTTGTCATCACCGATAATCAGTTCGGTCGGCTCCCCCTTGTAATGGCTGTCCTGAGGAGGTGCACCGATCGAGGTGAAAGCGCTGATGGTGTTACGGGCACCGATGGTGGTGTGACCGCAGACCACTGCGTGGGCGCCAATGCGGGTTTGCGGGCCAATGACCACCGGGCCGTCGATCACAGCATAGGGTTCGATGGTCACCGAACTGTCGAGTTGCGCTCTGTGATCAATGACCGCCGTGGGATGTATATTCATGGGGAGTGTATCCAAAAAAAACTGCTTAGGTTGATTAGACTGTAGTCTGTTAGGTGAAAAACTCTTAACCGTTGGGGTTCACGATACGGCCGTTCACCCACAACCTACTATTTTTCATTGTTATCTTGGCGTTCCCGTAGGTTGGGCTGAGTACAGCGATGCCCAACACCACAAGAGGCTATCCACCTGTAGTTATGAAAATCAGGCAAAGGTCGCCATCAATTCGGCTTCCGTCACCAGTTGATCATCGACATACGCCTTGCCCGACATCTTGGTCATCTTGCTTTTCTGTTTGATCATCTCCAATTTATAAACGATCTGATCGCCCGGACGGACTACCTTGCGAAATCGGGCATTATCAATGCCGACAAAATAGACCAACCTGCCCAGCTTTTCAGGATCAGACAGACAGGCGAGGATGCCCCCGACCTGGGCCATACCTTCGAGAATGAGCACTCCGGGCATGACCGGTTCGCCTGGGAAATGGCCCTGAAAAAAAGGCTCGTTCATGGAGACGTTCTTCAGGCCGGTTATATGCTTCCCCAAATCCAGGGCAATAATCCGGTCAACCAGAAGAAACGGATACCGATGCGGGAGGATTTCCATTATGCCTTTGGTATCGATGGGCAGTTGTATATCCTGGACTCCAGTCATTCTTGTTCCCCTTGTTGTTGTTCGGTAGGTTCCAGCAGACCGGTGAGCCGATCCACCTCTTTCCGCAACCGCCGCAGTTCTTTGACCATCTCCGGCAAGCGGCTGAAGGCGGCAGTGGCACGCCCCCATTTTTTGGCCTCAAAGGCAGGGGCACCGCCGATGACAGCCCCCATGGGTTGATTATTATGAATACCGCTCATGGCAGCGGCCATGACCTGGTCCCCCAGATGCAGATGCCCGGCAACCCCCACCTTGGCACCGAGCACCACATTGCGGCCCAAAGTGGTGCTGCCGGCGATCCCGGCTTGGCTGACCAGAATTGAATTTTCCCCGACCACCACATTATGACCGATCATTACCAGATTATCGATTCTGACCCCGGATTTAATCCAGGTAACCCCAAAGGCGGCGCGGTCAACGCAGGAATTGGCACCGATCTCCACATCATCGTCTATCCGCACTATGCCGACCTGCGGCTTCTTGTAATGATGGCCTCTGGCATCAGTGGCGAATCCGAAACCGTCGCTGCCGATCACCGCCCCATGGTGCAGGGTGACCCGCTTGCCGATGGTACATTTTTCTGCAACCGTGACATTGGCATGAATGATACTGTCATCGCCGATCACGGTATCGCTGCCGATCACCGCTCCGGGATGGATAGCCACCCGTTCGCCCAGGACAACACGCTCTCCCAGGCAGACCAGTGGGCCGATACTGACCTGTTTAGGGATGGTACAGCCATTGCCGATCACCGCGGCTGGATGGATCCCCTGAGCAACAAAAGGTGTTGCCAGCATAAACGTATGGATTCGGGCTGCAGCAACAGCGGGTTGCTGGGTCACAATCGACGGAATGGCTAAAGGTCCGGCGCCAACCGGGACAATGCAGGCCCCCGCTTGACAGATGGCCGGGAGCGGTAGTTGTTTCTTGTCGAGAATAAAGGTGATCTCTCCAGGGCCGGCCTGTTCGATGCCGTTAAGACCACGGACCAACAGGTGCGGATCGCCCTCCACGCTGCCTTCGACCAGATCAGCCAGTTGCTGCAGGGTACATTCGCGGGACACGTTTCAAGAACTCCTGGATAATTGAAATACCATATTGGGTTTTACGATACAGCCGCTCACCCACTAACAGGCCAACCACTTACAGGCTATCCGCCTGAAAAGTTAGCTTTTCTCCTCTCCGAGACACCTGACAAGAAGGGTCAGACCATACTGTAATTTCTTTCAATCGTAAAGAAAAACAGCGCGACAGCGTTGCCGGTAGGCCTCCAGTTCCGCCTGCCACCCGTGTTCAATCTCTAGGATGGTTACGCCCTGTTCCAGGGCCTCACGAACCCTGCAGTCGCCAATAATCAGATCCATGGGCAGACGCTCGAACTCATATTCGTAGGGCGGTTCTTTGTAGGCGAACTGGCCGGGATAGAGAATTTGCAGGGCCTGGAGCAGGGCAAGGCTCGTCCGGTAAGGCCGGAAACGCTCACAATCCGTGACATGAATCTGGAAACCGTTGCAGCCCTGCCCTCGCCATTTCCCGGAAGTAGGTTCGAACCGAAGCGGCCGCAGGCAGCAGCCAGGCAGGTCAATCGCACGAAGAAAGGCAAGAACTTCACGGTGCTGCAGAAAGGGTGCGCCAAAGAGTTCAAAAGGCAGGGTCGTGCCCCTGGCCTCGGAGATATTGGTGCCCTCCCAAATAACCTGACCGGGGTAGACCAGCGCGGCGGTAAAAGACGGCATGTTGGGAGAGGGAAAGACCCATGGATATCCGGTGGCAGGAAAAAGCATAGTGCGCTGCCAGCCGCTCATCCGGACCACCTCAAGATCCGCATTGATCATGAGTTCCTGGTTGCAGAAGAGGGCCAACTCGCCGATGGTCAGGCCGTGCCGCATGGGAATGGCGCAGCGGCCGACGAAGGAAGCGCAGTCAGCACGCAGCAGGTTGCCCTCGACCAGATGGCCGCCGATAGGATTGGGGCGGTCCAGGATCACCACCTTGACCCCCGTCTCCTTGGCCACTTCCAGGCAATGGACCACGGTCCAAATAAAGGTATAGACCCTGGTGCCCACATCAATCAGGTCGACCAGAAGGACATCAATATCGGCGAACATAGCCGGATAAGGTTTCCGGGTCTCGCCATAGAGCGAATAGACCGGCAGGCCGCTTTCCAGATCAAAGCCGTGATCGGACTCGACCATGTTGTCCTGTTTTTCGCTGAAGAAACCGTGTTGTGGCGAAAACAGGCAGGTCAACTGTCCGGGAAAGGCTTGACGCACGAGGTCGCGGCTATGGGTAAAACGGTTATCGGTAGAGGCCTGGTTGGCAAGGAGCCCCAGCCGTTTGCCGACCAGCGCATCTTTTGATGATCGGCAGACCTGTTCTATTCCAATTCGTATCACGGTATCCTCAATAAGGGCTGACAGCGTTACCAGAGGGAGACTCGGAGACCGTGCGTCAGTGAGCGCTCCGACCTGCACCTGACCCAAGTTGGTCACAAAGTATTTCCGCCATGTTCGTGCCTAAACGACTCCAGCTTAAACAACCTGAATGTAGCTTTCTAGCGGAACACCTCTTCCACGTCAAGATACGAACGGTCAACGCTAGGGAAAAAGGAGCTGATTCGATAGAAGCCGACCTAAATGCATTCGCATTCGTCTGCCATGTGTTTTTTGGCGCTGTTTCATAACGATTTGCCTGAGAATCACAGGGGTAAACAGGCCTTACAACTGACAAGTGCAAATTTTTATTTTCTTATTTTAAGCTAAAATAACAGCTAATTATCAAATAAATAGCCTCTTCTTGTTCAAAAATTTGTATTTTTTTCTTAAAGCATATTGCCATCGTATATTTGATTTGTTATAGTGCAAGTAACAGAGGAAAGGACTATCAGATTGTGATGTTAGCCTCACCTCTAAAAGCAGTACATGTTGGTTACGTATTTTTTGGGCAATAACGCCCGGGTTAGTCATAAAGTCTCATCAGAGTAGGAGAAGAATATGAAAAAAGTATTGAGTGTCATGGCTGTTTCAGCTTTTGTATTGACCGCAGGTGTAGCATTGGCCGGTGGCCCTGGTAAGAAAGCAGACGGTTGTCCTGCCGCATGTCAGCAGCAGATCGACGATCTGAACTCTTCACAGGCACAGCAGAACGAGCAACTGGGCGCCCATGGCAAACAGTTGGCAAACCATGAAGGCCGGATCACCACCCTGGAGAAGAACGCCTACAATCCTTGGTATGTCAGAGCTGGCGTACGGGCTTCTTGGCTGTCTGCAGATGTCACTGCTTTTGATACTGTTTCAAAAGAAGTATCCAGTGACGTTGGTTTTGGCGGCGCTCTGGCAGTTGGCCGTCAGTTCGGTCAGTTCCGTGCTGAGCTTGAATTGGCGCATCAGAAAACTGATTTTAGTTACACCGATCTAGACGCGGGTAAAATTTCAGGCGACGTTTCTTTGTCGACTGTAATGGCTAATGCGTATTATGAGATCCCGGTCGCGGATGCCTTTGCTGTCTACGGCATGGCCGGTCTCGGTTATGGTAAATTCAGTGCAAAAGGTGAAGGTTTTTCTGACGGTGCCTTTCGCTACGATAACGATGCTAACGTAATTGCCTACAAAATTGGCGCTGGCGTTACCTATAATTTCGCTGACAACATGGCCGCTGACTTGGGTTATGAGTATCTCGGCACCAGTGATCCTGGAACCTCAATCAACAACAGATTCGACGCCACTGCTGTTAAAGACGTTGATGGTCACAACGTTGTTGCTTCTTTCCGTTTCAAGTTCTAATTGTTTATACTTCGTTTAAGGTAGTTCAAATCCCCGGTCAGTTCTGGCCGGGGATTTTTTTTTGCCCGCAGAACAGCCTTCCCGTGCGATACCTGGGAATGAAAAAAACGAGAGAAAGGTCTCAGCTGCCGAGTTTGGGGACGACAGCTCTCATCACTTGAAAAAGCTAATAAACAACAGCACATTCAGCCCGGAGACCACGGCGGCATTCCAGATTGTGATATTAGCCTCACCTCTAAAAGCAGTACATGTTGGTTACGTTTTTTTTGGGCAATAACGCCCGGGTTAGTCATAAAGTCTCATCAGAGTAGGAGAAGAATATGAAAAAAATATTGAGTGTCATGGCTGTTTCAGCTTTTGTATTGACCGCAGGTGTAGCATTGGCCGGTGGCCCTGGTAAGAAAGCAGACGGTTGCCCTGCCGCATGTCAGCAGCAGATCGACGACCTGAACTCTTCACAGGCACAGCAGAACGAGCAACTGGGCGCCCATGGCAAACAGTTGGCAAACCATGAAGGCCGGATCACCACCCTGGAGAAGAACGCCTACAATCCTTGGTATGTCAGAGCTGGCGTGCGGGCTTCTTGGTTGTCTGCAGATGTCACTGCAGAGTTTGCTTCTACAACTAAAGAAGTATCCAGTGACGTCGGTTTTGGCGGCGCTCTGGCCGTTGGCCGTCAGTTCGGTCAGTTCCGTGCTGAGCTTGAATTGGCGCATCAAAAAACTGATTTTAGTTACACTGATGTAAGCTTTGGTAAAGTTTCAGGCGACGTTTCCTTGTCGACGGTTATGGCCAATGCGTATTATGAGATCCCGGTTGCGGATGCCTTTGCTGTCTACGGCATGGCCGGTGTCGGTTATGGTAAATTCAGTGGAAATGGTACAGGTTTTAGTGACGGCGCCTTTCGCTACGATAACGATGCTAACGTAATTGCCTACAAGATTGGTGCTGGCGTTACCTATAATTTCGCTGACAACATGGCCGCAGACTTGGGTTATGAGTATCTTGGAACCACTGATCCTGGAACCACGACCAGCAGCACCAACTTTAACAGTACAGTTAAAGACGTTGATAGTCACAACGTTGTTGCTTCTTTCCGCTTCAAGTTCTAATTGTTTACACTTCGTTTAAGGTAGTTCAAATCCCCGGTCAGTTTTGGCCGGGGATTTTTTTTTGCCCGCAGAACAGCCTTCCTCTAGTGGACACTCCGCATCTTCATCGTCTTTTGACCTCATCAACATAACTCAAGAAACCACGCGCAACTGGTGCTTGTTTATTCAGTCGGGATGACCTTCCCGTGAATACCTGGGCATGAAAAAACGAGAGAAAGGTCTCAGCTGCCGAGTCTGGGGACGACAGCTCTCATCACTTGAAAAAGCTGGCAAACAACAGCACATTCAGCCCGGAAACCACGGCGATAATCGTCCGTAACATGATCTTGGTACCCAGGGGGTTGGCGTATTTGCCCATCACCCGGGGTGAGGAGGTCAGATAGACCTGCATGCAGATGGTCAACGATAATTGAATGGTCAACATCATCTGCAAAATAATCAGGGCCTTGAAGGTATTGCCGATCAGCAGCAAAATCAGAAAAGCAGGGGCCACCGAGATGATGACCCCTAGACGGGAGTGGCTGTCTTTGATGTCATAGGGTTCATTGAAGATCCCGGCAAAGATGGAGCCACCGGCCATAGCTGAGGTGATGGTTGAGGCCCCGCCTGCAAAGAGCAGGGCTACGGCGAAGACCACCGCGCAGTGATTGAATAACGAGACGCATCCCTTTGTTTATGCCTCGATATCTCTGTTGCAGTATAGTGCACAAAAGCACAATCAACCAGAATTCCCCTGCCTTATTTGCCAGAAATTGGCCCAATCGATACTCCCCGGCAGCCACTGGATCAGGGTTCCATGAGGATGGGCCCAGGCCAGATGCCAGTGGAAATGACGCCCGTCCTGCCACAGATCAGCGGTCCAGCCGACCCAGCCGAAAGCCGGTGGTTGGGGTCCCTGCCAGAGGGTTTCCCATTGCAGCCAAAGTACAGGCTGCGCTTGGGCAGCGGCCCAGCTGGCTAGTTGCGGTTGCAGGGACGCCCCTTTATCATGAAGATAGGTAGTCAGGTAGGTGTTGTAGATGACGATTGGCGCACCGACGCAGGGTGCAACCTGCTGCTCAAGAAAAGAGGCCAGATCATCTGGAAGATGGGCTGGATAGAGCTGTACCGGCACTTGAGTCCTGCTGACCCGATGCAAAGCGGCAATTCCTTGGCGCAGCGTGGTCAGTCGCCCGGCCTGATCCCCCCAGACAAAGGCTGCCAGCGTCTGTTCGTCCTGTATGGTTGCCAGAGAAAATGGAGCACAATCGCAACCGATACGAGAGAGAATGGCAGGTGGACTGTTTTGCAGAGGGAAAGAGAGTTCGCCCTGGCTGGCGACGAGAAACTGACCGGGCGCTCCGCTGCCGAGATCAAACATCTCCTCGCCCTCCACGCCCCCGGCCACACGGTAGCCACGGTGATCCGCCACCAGATTGAGCCCGGCGCTGGCCCCGAGATCTACCAGATGGATGGCCGGCCAGCCGGGATAGAGAACCGGCAGCAGCCAGCAGAGCCCTCGGGCCGTTTCGTTGGTTTGCACCGTTGCCGTGCGGAGAAAGTCGGCGAGCGGGTTTTGGCGGGCACGGATCGCAGCGCGGAGGGCCGCGGCGAGATCACGATCATCCGCCGAGCGGGTTCCACCCACCGTCGGATAATAGTGCGCCAAAGCGGCCACTTCAACAACGCCGGTGAGGATATCGCGATGGAGTCCGGCCAGAAGCAGCAGGGGGACATCAAAGGAAGACCGGGTTGCCGCGGCCTGCAGTAGCCAGTCGACCAGCGGATCGCGACCCGGCTCCGTTGCCAGCCAATCCGCCAGCAATCCGAACAGACGGGAATACAAAGGGGAATAACCAGCGGCAAATTCCTGTTGTTTACGGAATCTCCGGCTCAGTCGAATCTGGAAATCAGCTCTAGGTGGGGATGGTTCAGCCAATCAGACGCCTTCGGACAACGGTTAAGAATGGCGGCCAGGGACAGGTGCACCGCCTGTAAGTGTTGAGTCTGTTAAAAATATATAAGAAACGTCTCTCTTGGGCCCCTTCTTTGCTCTGTATGTATCAAACAGACGACGGCCTCAACGACAAAACGACTTGCATCCGAAACAAAAAAGCTTCTGGCCAGGATACCCTGGATACGGTAGAAAGGGGATCGAAACACGTAAGGGGACGCTCTCGATGATCGATTTTTCCGTATATGCCGGCCTGTTCATGGCCGCCCTGCTGGCTGCCACCATTATACCGATGCAATCGGAGGCGGTGCTGGTCGCGCTATTGCTGACCGGGAATTATCCGGCAGGCGGATTGTTGGCCGTGGCGAGCGTGGGCAACATCCTGGGGGCGGTGCTCAACTGGCTGCTGGGCCGCTCCATTGAAAATTTTCGGCACCGTTCCTGGTTTCCGGTCAACGAGAAACGACTGGCACAGGCCCAGACCTGGTACCAGCACTACGGCAAATGGACCCTGCTCCTCAGCTGGATGCCGGTGATCGGCGATCCATTGACCGTCGTCGCCGGGGTGATGCGGGAATCGTTCTGGATTTTCCTGCTGATCGCCGGGGCCGCAAAAATTCTGCGCTATCTGGTTTTGATGGCGGCGACCCTCGGGTGGTCCGCCTGAGCAGCCTTGCGGACTCCCGAAATGGAAGAGGCACTGTTTCTTATTTCAGACTGACTGCAACGCAGTCGGGTCACGTCCCCATGCGGCGCAGGGGAACCAGATAATCCCCCCCCCCCTTAATACCGGTCGTTATTCCTGCGGAGGTCCGCCTCCTGCCTGCGGTTGTCCCTTTTTCTGCACCAACAAAGCGCGACTGGCGCCCCTGATTGCATCCACCTGCCAGCCGTCAACCCGAAACAGCTGCTCATGGTTAGAGACCTTGACCACATAGGAATGCTCCGCCATCGGGTTCTGAACTTCTTTGCCCTCAATCTTGGGCGGCTGACCAAAGACATACTCGATGCGACTGCCGCCTTCCAATTCCACGCTGTAACGCAGGAGCGGGGTTTCCATACCGTATTCAGGCCGGCTTTCCTTTCCGAGCACCGAGTTGATAGCAAGACTGGAAAGCCGCTTGACCAAGGCATCCCGCCGAGCTGTCACGATTTGCTCGTCCGGCGCCATGTCAGCCGGCTGCAGCCCATCCTTCTGCCGCTCCAGTTGTAAACCAGGCAGCGCAACACGCAGCACCTGCTCAGGTTGGAGATAGAGCACTCGAGTATCGATCCAGGCATCGGCCTGCACCTCCAGTTCGTGCGGGGCCATGGCAAGGGCCTGGATCGCAGGATCGTTGTCAGCCCGGACATAGATTTTGCGCAATCCAGGTGAACTGCCAAAATAGACGACCCCGAGATTGGTGTCCTTGTTGCGCAAGGTCAATTTTCGTTCAAAGCGATCGCTGGCAACCTTGAAACGTTGGGCCGCATCCGCGGTGGTTGCCTCAGGCCAGCCCCGCTGCAGGCCTGCAAGCCGGTCAACAAGCTCCTGTACCCGGACAGTGTCCGCAGGAAAAGCTGCCAATTCGGGCAGCTGCCACTGATCGTTCACTTTTTCCAGCAACAGTTTGCGCCCTTCCCCATCCTCCAGCAGCAATATATTGACCTCGGCCGCCGTCATCTTAAGCAGCGGCCCCTTGCCCGGCTGCGAGCCGTTCTCGTTAGGGGATACATGGGTCCACACCGCCAGCCCTGTTTGCACGAGGACCAGGATTGCACAGATATATATCAGTCGCTTCATGGTTCAATCTCTCCCGGATACAAGTTCAAGCTCTCGCCGCCGCGCCTTGGCCCGAACAAATCGCCACCCGCCCCAGACGGCCAGCAAGCCGAGAGCAGCAAGTCCGTAGTTCAGATATTCCCAGAACATCCGTGCCTCCTTGCTCATCGGCAACAGGGTGCGGGCAAAATGACCTAGACCGCGGATACTCAGCAAATCGCGATCCTCCAGCGACCAGTCGATACAGTTGGCCACCAGCTGCAGCGGATTGAGATACCGGGTGCCGCCTGCACCGGAGGCGAGTTCCAGACTGGTGTCAGCCAAAAAGGTGTTGGAGGCGAGCAGGATAATCCGGGCCGAATCCGGGGATCTATCCAGCACCTTGCCAATCACCTCCGGCACCTTGCCAGTATTCTCGGCTGTACCGCTATCGCTGGGACTTTCCGGTGCCGCCGACTTCTGGCTTTGTCCTGCCTCACCCTTCTGCGCCTGCTGTTTGCGGGCCGCCTCAAGCAGCGGTGAAGTTTTCCCCTTGAACCAGGAATCGAATTTGCCTTCGATTATCACAGCCAGTAACTGACGACCACTGTCCTGCCCCTGAGGAAAACCTGACGCACCGTAACGGTCAAAATCCGGCTGAATAGAAAGAGTGTCGGACAGCCAGGATCCTTTGGAACTCTCCAGCAACCGGGCCACCTGTCGTTCCTTGTTTTTGCCTGCATCGACACTTATCGGGGAGGCCCAGGTCATCGACACCTGGTCGATCCCAGCAACAAGGCCACTGGTGCGGTTCATGCCGTCACCACGAATATCGACAAAATAGGGATAATTGAGCAGATGGGTTTCCTGGACGGTATAGCCGCCGGCCTGGCGCTCCATCGGGACCGGAAAGGCGGCGTTCTGCGGGTCAAGGACCATGGAATGGGCCAGGGAAAGGCCGTACCCGGCCAGCCACTCGGCGAGACCGCTTTTTTTATCGCTGACATCCAACCTGCCCTGGAGATTGACATCAAAGGGCGAGGTTGCCAGGACCACCGTCCCTCCCTGCATCAGGAACTGATCGATAGCAAACAGCTGTTGTTCTTTCAGGTTCTCGGGAGCCACCACCACCAGGATATCCGCCTCGGGATCGACCTGGCCATCACTCAAATCAACGGGTTTGAGGCGGTGTTCCTGTTCGACAAAACGGGTCAGCAGCTGGAAGGTCTTGCCCTGACCGGCGATGCCCATCTGCTCCATGGATGGAGGGGCGTCTTGGGGTGTGAACAGGGCAACGGTCTTCAGCATGCCCTTGGAAAATCGTTTCAGTGCGGCCTCGATGGCCGTCTTCAACGCCCCCTTTGTCAGGTCCGCAGGCAGCGCCACCTGCACCACCTGGCTCCCGCTTTCCAGGGTCATGTAAAACCAGAAGGTCGCGGGCGACGACAACCCGGCCACCATGGGCTGCATACCGTAGTCCTTGGTCAAACGGGCGGCGAGTGCACCGCCGTCACTATCGGGATCGGCAAAACTGAAGGAGAAGGTATCGCCCCCCTGCTGCTGCAGTTCCTGCAGAACGGCAGTAAGGGTCTGCTTCAAATCGACCAGCGGTTGCGGCAACCGGGCATCACCGGAAAAATAGCCGTGAAAGACCACAGGCGCGGTGATGCCGGAAAACAGATTGCCCCCCCCTTGATAGCTGTACAATACTTTCTTGATCGCTCTGGTGATGTCGTGTTCCGGATTGCGCAGCGCAACCTCCATTTTGACGTCACTCTCGCTCTTGACCTCGATCAGGTCCTGAAAGCCGAGCGTGACGAACTCATCACCGTATTTGATCAGGATATCAAAGTAAGAGTTGGTAACCGCAGCCTGATACCGGGAGGCGGTCTGAAAGGGAACAGGACGGATACCGTATTTCTCCCCTGCTTCCTGCTCCAACTCAGGTTTTTCCAGGGGATCAACAAATTCGACCTTAACCCGGCCATTACCGGCCACCTCAAACTCGCGGAGCAGATCACGCAGTTGCGGCTGCAGCGGAGCAAGCAGGGGATGGGTCTGCGCCGAAAAATAACCCCGGATTAGAAGCGGTTCCTGCAGCCTGGCCAGATAGGAACGGGTGGCTGGGGAGATCGAATAGATCCGGCCAGCGGTCAGGTCGGTGCGCAGCATGCCGAGAGGAGCGAGCCAGACATTAGTAAGCAGAACATTGAGCATCAGGAGAAAGGTCAGCATCCCCCAGCGCCGATGCACCCGATTGACCGGGTTGCCTGCCCAGCGCTGCCGTTCCAGGCTGTAGACATTGAGGGTCAGAAAAATACCGATTAGACTCAGTGAATACAAAAGATCCCGCAGGTCAATAACACCACGGGTAATGGCCGAAAACCGGGAACCCGCGCCCAGCAGTTTGAGCAGTTCCCCACCTCTGTTACCGAAAAACCCGGTCAGGGTGTCGGAGCCCAGCAGGTAGAGGGCGCTGCAGGCCAAGGTCGTGACAATGAGGCTAACAATTTGGCTGTTGCATTGAGCACTGACAAAAAGACCGATGGCGATGTAGGCCCCGGCGAGAAAGAGGCTTGCCAGATAGCCGCCGAACACCGGACCCCAATCAAGCTGACCGAGCACACTGACGGTCAACGGCAGTGGCAGGGTCAGGAGCAGGCCGATGCCGACCAGGGTGAGGCAGGCAATGAATTTCCCGCCCACTAAAACCGGCAGACTGACCGGGGCTGTCAGCAGCGCTTCCAGGGTTCCGGACCGCTGTTCCTCGGACCAGACCCGCATGGTGATCGCCGCGGCCAGAAAGATCAGCAGGAGCGGCATCCACTCGAACATGGGACGGACATCGGCAATATTGCGGCTGAAAAAAGTTTCGACCCAGAAAAAGAGAAAGAGGATGGCGGCCAAGAAAGCGCCGAAAAAGATGAAAGCAGCTGGGGTGGCAAAAAAAACGGCCAGCTCTCTCCGGGCAACCTTGCGCAAGGTTTTCATTGTTTCCTCCCCCCAGCCATGTTGATTTCACTAAAAATTTTCTCGAGATTACGGGATTCAGGCTCCAGACCATACAGGTTCCAGCCCCTGGCAACAACAGCCGCCGCGACTGCCGGGGCCAGCTCTCTGGCTGGCTGCAATCCGGAAAGGGCGAAACAGGCCCGGCCGTTTTCGGCGGGCAGGCAATCCACCTGAGTGATGCTGTTGAGACCTTGGAAACAGGCAGCAGCCTCTTCCCGATCCTCGACCGTCACCAGCAGCCGCTGTCCGGCACTCAATGCAGCCAGACTAGCGTCCAGAGCCTTGCGGCCATGCTGAATAATGATCACCCTATCGCAGACCGCCTGGACCTCCTGAAGGATATGGGTGGAGATGATGAGGGTCGCCTCCTTGGCCAGTTCTTTGATCAAGGTACGCATATGCTGGATTTGGGTGGGATCGAGCCCGTTAGTGGGTTCATCGAGGATAACGATCCGCGGCCGGTGGAGGATGGCCTGCGCTACGCCGACCCGCTGACGGTAGCCACGCGACAGGGTTCCGATCGGTTGCGAGGCCTTATCGATAAGCGCGGTCCGCTCCAGGGTCTCGCGCAGCAAAACGCCCACTCTGTCGGCACCTACCCCGTGCAGGGTAGCGTGGTATTCGAGGTAACCGGCAACCGTCATCTCCTGGTAAACTGGGCAATTTTCCGGAAGGTATCCGATCAGGGCCTGAATCGCACGGCGGTCGGTGGCCATCTCCCGTTGATCGATGGTGATGGTGCCGCCGGTTGGCTCCAAAAAACCGGTCAACATCTTGATGATCGTCGTTTTACCGGCGCCGTTATGGCCAAGCAGGCCGACGATCTCACCGGGGCCGATCGTGAAAGAAACATTATCGACCGCTTTCAGCGGCCCATAGGTTCTGGTCAGATTATGGACGTGGATCATGGACGATCTCCTGATAAATACTGAAGCAAACCCTGCGTATAACTCAGGCGCAAACCATAAATCAGCAAGGCCGGTTGTCAAGCTCGAAGGGGTCGATTGTACTGAAAGAATAACCGTGGCGGGACGGAGAGAAGGTGGAGGATATCTCCAAAATTTTCCTTAAAAATTAGCGTACTAACTGTCAGTTTGCCGAAAATGCTGGGATAAGAATCGATCCAACTGATTGGCGAACGATTGCCGGTCGCTCTGGCCAAAGGAGGCTGGCCCGCCTGTTTCCACGCCGCTGGCCCGCAGACTGTCCATGAAATCCCGCATATTGAGCCGGGCGCGGACATTTTCCGTGGTATACAGTTCGCCGCGGGGATTAAGCCCATAACCGCCTTTGGCGATCACCAGAGCCGCCAGCGGGATATCAGCGGTAATCACCAGATCCCCGGCAGTCAACCGTTTGACGATTTCATTGTCAGCCACGTCAAACCCGGCGGCAACCCGCAGCGATGTGATATTTTTGAGTCGCGGGGTAGCGAGCGGCTGGTTGGCGACCAACGTCATGCCAACACCGGTGCGCTCAGCCGCACGAAAAAGGATCTCTTTGATCACCTTGGGGCAGGCATCGGCATCAACCCAGATGTGCACACTTTCCTCCGCTCGTTGCGTTGTTGGTTTCTCAAGAGTTGTCCCTTGATACAAAGAATTTTCTAAAAGCACGGAAAAGAGATATCTGGAAGTTCTGCCCTTTACTTTCAGTCCCGCGCCCAAACACGACTCCGCTGCTTAAAAAACGTGCGGGGAGGCAGAGCTTTCCACTCTCCTCCCCGCAACTGTGGCAGATTCCGGCTTATCTGCCCTGTCCTTGCAACAGGTGATGCCGACGATCAGATTTTGAAGGTGTTGACAATGTCGCGCAATTCATTCGCGAGCCCCTGCAGTTTATCGGCGCTTGACTTGACCTGGTTACTGCTGCCTGAAATTTCATTGGATGCGACATTCACTCCAGCAATATCCTGGGTGATACTACCTGCCACAGCCGAACTCTGGCTGACATTTTCATTGACCTCGCCCAATCCCAGTGAAGCCTGGGCGATGTTGGTGGCGATTTCCTCGGTGGCAGCGGACTGTTCGCCGACAGCGATGGAGATAGTGGCCACAATCTCGTTGACGCTGTTGATAATTTTCGAGATTTGGTTGATTTCTTCTACCGTCGATTTGGTCGTCCCCTGCACACCTTCGATCTGGCTCTTGATGTTCATAGTGGCCGCGGCCGTCTGCTTCGCCAATTCTTTGATCTCATTAGCAACAACGGCGAAACCCTTACCCGCCTCTCCGGCCCTGGCCGCCTCGATAGTGGCGTTGAGAGCCAGCAGATTGGTCTGCTCGGATATTTCAGTTATAGTTTCCGTTACTTTGCTGATAGCCTGCGCGGCCTTGCCCAGTTCGGCCATTTTATCCGAAGTGTTGGCAGCCTGAATGACCGCCTTTTCCGAAATCAGCCGGGCCTGTTCCGCGTTTTGGGCTATCTGGGAGATGGTTGAGGTCATTTCCTCGGCTGCACTGGCCACCATGGAGGTGTTAGTGGTGGACTCTTCCATCGCCGCAGCAACACCGTTGAGGTTGGCACTCATCTCTTCCGCCGCGGTGGCCACATTATTGGCCCGACTGGAGGTGTCGGCGGCGTTATTCGATAAAGCAACCGCGATGCCGGACAGTTCAACGATGGAAACATTTACCTGTTTGGTATTCTCACTGATGTTGCCGATCATCTTCTGCAGTTTTTCAATAAATATATTGAACCATCTGGCGAGTTCACCGACTTCATCTTTGGAGGTGACGGCCAGCCGCATGGTCAGATCGCCCTCACCCTGTGCAATATCCTTGAGACTTTCAACCGCCTTGTTGATCGGTTTGGTGATTGATGATGCTGCCCAAAATACTACTCCCCCGGTAAGTATTACCGAGATGAGCGTGACCAGCGCGGTGGCGTTCCTCAACGCAACGACGCTGGCGAGAAATTCACTGGCATTCTGGGTGGCGGCAACAGACCAGCCTTTTTGCTTCATTGGTGCAAAGCCTGCGGCCTTGTCAATCTCCTTGTACACATAGGACTCCGCGCCGGTTTGACCGGCCATCATCGCCTTGTTGATGCCTTCCATACCTTTCAGAGTTTTAAGGTCAAGCTGCATGACGTTTTTCGCATCCGGATGGGCAATGATAATGCCATTGGAATTGGCCATAAAACAATACCCGGTTGCACCGATCTTTTTCTTAGCAACCGGATCGGTAAGCACTGAGGCCTTCAAGAAGGCGCCGAATACGCCCAGAAAGTTGCCGTTACTGGCAAAGACGGGACCACAGAAAAACAAAATAGGCTCATTGGTTGCCTTGGAGCGAACAATATCACCGCTGACTGTTTTCTTGGTGTTCTTGGCTTCCTGGAAAATAGGATTTTTTACAATATCAAACTCTTTTAATTCATCGCTTGCGACAGCAGCATCCGCATAGATGACGCCGTTGGCATCGGTTAGAAAAATCGCGGTATAATTTGTTTTCAGCAATTCAAAGCGTTTTTTCAGATCCTGACGGATCACATCCACGGCATCACCAGCGCCTTCGATACCTTTGGCGTTGACCGCTTCGGCGGCTATTTTCACTTGGGTGCGGCCTGCAAAGGCGTCGGCAAACTTTAATTCGCCATCATAAATTGCCGATACCTGGGTCGCGGTTCCCTCAGCGATGGATTGCGCATTGGCCTTGCTGAGTTCGGTGACCGTCTTTGTAGAATTTTTCACGGTAATATAGCCGCTTACAGCCAAGGGGATAAGAACAACTAAAATACCGCCGATAATAAGTTTAAACCGTATCGATGAAAAATTCATATACACCTCTCTTTAACAATCATATTCCCTTCGGAGTCCGTACACTTCGAAAGCAGAAAAACCATCCTTTCGTAATTGTGACCGCCATCCCCCATGGCACTAACCGGTCGAGCCTACGACCTGCTCTTTGTTCGGACTTTATCACGATTTGTTCATAATTGTATTTGGTTTTTTAAAAGGAAGTCAAAAAAAAGAACTATATACCTAAAAGACAGGTGTACTTACCTCTAGTTACCCGTGCCGTTTGTGCCGTTTGTGCCAAAACAGCTGGCAATCTTACGAACAACCTCATCCGGAGCAAACCCGTCACATTGGATAGTCATCTCGGCATATTTTTTATAGAGCAGCTGTCGTTCGTCAAAAAGTTCGCGAAAGGTCTGATCAGCGGCCTTGGCAATACCCCGCGAAGCGAAGTTACGGATCCGTCGCTCAATTTCGGCAAAAGAAACTTCGAGGAAGACGATAACGGAGAGCCCCTGCAAGTGGGTCATCGCCTTTTCACTATACGCGGCGCTGCCACCGGTGGCAATGACATGGCGGCTGATGTTGAGTTTAAGGATTTCTTGCTCCTCAATGGCCCGCAGATTGAGGTGATCGGACTCATCAAGGATCTGCTGCAAGGATTTCTGCTGATTGACCTGGATAAGAATATCGGTATCGATGAATCCGAGCGACAGATTTTTGGCAAGGATAATCCCGAGGGTGCTTTTACCCGCACCCGGCATGCCGATCAGGGTCAGATTGGTTTTCATCACACAGCGCCCTCACAGCGGGGTTACCATCCGCACAAGACGGAAAAATATCATCTACTCGACGAATCATAGTCGGAAACAGGCGGGGCTGACAAGGACCGATTACGCGAAGGCGGAGCAAGACGCATGGCCGGACTCCGGAGACAGGCAGGCTCAAGAATCACCCCGGCCCTCTGTCACGAGGGCAACGGAGTGGATACAAAAGGGGTTACCAGTTCATCTCTGCTTTGACTTCGCCCCGGGTGGAAATCACCACCTGGCGGACCTGAAGCTCCGGTTTGACAGCGTCATAGGCCTGCCTGATAATCTGCAGCATGGAGTGGCAACAGGGCACCTCCATGATCAGGACAGTCAGGGATTTGAGCGTACGAGTCCGAAAAATCTCGGTGAACCGATCCAGGTACAACTGCTGATCGTCAAACTTGGGACAGCCCATCATCACCACCCGGCCAGCCAGAAAATCTTTCTGGAGCCCGGCATAGGCAACCGCAGTGCAATCAGCCGCCACCAGGAGATCACAGTTTTCCAGAAAAGGGGCATTGGCCGGTATCAAGCGGATTTGCACCGGCCAGTGCGACAGGGCGGAACCCGTTTGCGCACTGGCTGCATTGGCTATCTGACACGGCGACATTGTCTGGAAATTTTGCAGCTGGGCTGAAGGACACCCGCCACCGTTCTGCACAGGCTGCATCTTTTTCTCCTTTGCCGCCAGAAAGTGTTCGACAGCCTCTTCGTCAAACTGGTCGGCCTCGCGCTCGATGATTGTTAGCGCTCCGGTCGGACAGGAACCGAGACAAGCGCCCAAACCGTCGCAGAGCTTATCGGACACCAGGCGAGCCTTGCCGTCAATGATCTGCAGCGACCCTTCGGCGCAGTCGGGAACGCATTGACCGCAGCCGTTGCAGAGGTCCTCATCGATCTGAATTATCTTTCGTGCAATTTTCATAATGCGGCCTTCTGTGGAGAAGATTGATCTCAAGGCAAAGGTTAACCGAGAATCGCCTTTTTCAGCGTCTCGATCCCGACCCGTTCCATGAAACGGGCGGAACGTGTTTTGAATTTGGCTTCCCGGAGATAGTAATTGAGGGTCTTGGCAACCAAAGTGACGGCCTCGTCGTCGCTTAATTCTTCAGCCACCATATCGCCGATGCGTGGTCGTCCAGCGGCGTTGCCGCCAAAAGAAAAACGCCAGCCTTTTTTCTCGGCAGCAAGGCCCACATCCCGCATCCAGGATTCGCAGCAGCACATCCGGCATCCGGAAACACCCACCTTTACTTTATAAGGCAGCGGTCCTTCCAGCTCGATCTGTTTGATTTGCTCACCCAGGGCCAGGGCATCCCCCATCCCGAATTTGCACCAGGTGCTCCCCGGGCAGGCCTGAACATAATGAACACGGTTCCTGGCATGAGGCGGCGTCGCAGGGATCTGCAATTCGGCCTTCAGTGCTTCCAGAGCCTCGGGTTCCATACCGAGAAAGGCCACCCGCTGAGCGCCGGTTATTTTTGTTTTGGGGATCTGGTATTTTCGTGCCAGAGCCGCCAAGTGTTCCAGGTCTTCCGGGGTAAGCATTCCAGCATAATATTGAGGGAGCACGAGATAGGTTTTCTGTTTATTGTCCATGATTGCCTTACCGGGCACTCTCCGGCCGAACCATGAGGGTCCGGCCGGGGTGTGCCTGCGTTGAGATATAAGAGAACGGTTAACCGAGGATCGCCTGCAGATCTTCTTCAGGTGTGGCAGCCACCGGCTTAATGCCGAAGGTATCCACCAAAAACTGCAGCACCGTGGGGGTAATAAAGGCCGGCAGCGACGGTCCGAGGCGAATGTCCTTGATGCCCAGCGAGAGCAGGGTCAGGAGGATGGCCACCGCCTTCTGCTCGTACCAGGACAGCACCATGGACAGCGGCAGGTCATTGACCCCGCAGCCAAAGGCGTTGGACAGGGCCACCGCGATCTGGATGGCTGAATAAGCATCGTTACACTGACCGACATCAAGCAGACGCGGAATACCGCCGATGCTGCCCAGATCCTTGTCAAAGAAACGAAATTTGCCGCAAGCCAAGGTCAGCACCATGCAGTCGCTGGGCACCTGCTCAACGAATTTGGTGAAATAATCGCGTCCGGGTTTGGCGCCGTCGCAACCACCAACCAGGAAGAAATGGCGGATTGCTTTCGATTTCACTGCCTCAATCACCTTATCAGCCACGCCGAGCACCGCATTGCGGGCAAAACCGACCATGACTGAACCGTTGTCGACCGCATCGGTGAACCCAGGCATGGCCAGAGCCATCGCCACCACCGCCGAATAATCCTTATCAGCAATGTGCTTGACGCCGGGCCAACCGACCAGACCGTTGGTAAAGATCCGGTCCTTGTATTCATCCCGCGGTTTCTGGATGCAGTTGGTGGTGAACAGAATCGGGCCGGGGAAATTGGGAAATTCTTTGTGTTGATTCTGCCAAGCGGTGCCGAAATGGCCGAAGAAATGCGGATATTTTTTCAATTCAGGATAGCCGTGGCAAGGCAGCATCTCGCCGTGGGTATAGATATCGATCCCTTTGCCCTCGGTCTGCTTGAGCAGCAGTTCGAGATCGTGCAGGTCATGCCCAGTGATGAGCACGCATTTGCCCTGGCGATGCCCCAGCGGTACCGAGGTTGGCACCGGATGGCCATAGGTGCCGGTGTTGCCGGCATCGAGGAGCTCCATGGCCCGCAGGTTGATTTCACCAGCCTTCATGGCTACCGGCACGCACTGGTCCACGGTCAGCCCCTGGACCAGCATAACCGCAAGAGCCTCGTAACAGAAGGCGGCGATGATCGGATCGGTTTTGCCAAGAATAGCGGCATGGTCGGCATAGGCGGCAATGCCCTTGAGGCCGTACAACAGGGTCTGTTTCAATGAACGGATATTGACGTCGCTGTCGAGATTTTCGATCAGGTGCAAGGCCGCGCCCTGGGCGGTGAGATCAGCCACCGAGCCAGCCGGAATTAAGGTTGCCGGGGCCTCCGTGAAATCAATCTTGCCACCGGCAGCCGCAACCTTGGCCTTCATGGCCTCGCGCAGCTCCACCGCCTTGTTGATCAGCACCACAAAACGGGCGGGATCGAAATCGACATTGGTCAGGGTAGAAAATATGGCCTCATAGGTGAAGAAATCAGTGGCCGCATCAACGATGCCGTGCTTCCGACCCTCCTGGGCAAAGAGGGAGAGCCCCTGCAGGGCATGGATCAGCAGATCCTGGAGATCGGCGACCTCTTCGTTCTTGCCGCAGACGCCGGCGATATTGCAGCCAATCCCTTTGGCGGTCTGTTCACACTGGTTACAAAACATGGCAGTTCTCCTTGTACGGGTTTTTATGTCGCGTTCGACATTGTTCCTCAGTAGTATGCCTGCACTATACAGTCTTATGGTAAGGATTCTTTGACATAGGTCAAAAACAATTCATTTCTGGAAAATAATGCAAAATAAAGATGCACTCCTGGCAAACAGTCTCCTGTTCAACGGCTTGCCCGCAGAACAACTCCGAGAAATCGCTGCCATCGGCACCGGCAAGAGGTATGGGAAGGGCGTTTCGATCTTTTTTGAGGGCGATCCGGGGATCGGTTTCTATATGGTGGCGTCCGGCAAAGTGAAGATTTTCAAGATGTCCTTCGACGGCAGGGAGCAGATCCTGCACATCTTCGGGGCGGGCGAACCCTTTGGCGAGGTCCCTGTCTTCCATGGCAGTCCCTTCCCGGCCAACGCCGAAACCCTGACCGAGGCGGAACTGATCTTTTTCCCCCGGACCGAGTTCGTCAGCCTGGTCACCGCTAATCCATCACTGGCCCTCAATATGCTGGCGGTTCTGTCGCACCGCCTGCGCCGCTTTGCCGCCCAGATCGAAAATCTCTCCCTAAAAGAGGTCCCCGGACGACTGGCCTCCTACCTGCTCTACCTGGCGGAGGAGCAGCAACGCTGCGACCTGGTGGTGCTCGATATTCCCAAAGGGCAGCTGGCCAGCCTGCTGGGAACAAGTTCTGAGACCCTGTCGCGGATCTTTGCCAAGATGACCGAGGAAGGGCTGATTCGGGTGGAAGGAAAAACGATTTATCTGCTCGACATGGAGCGATTGCGGGATCGATAACCCAAACAACGACTACCGCTCTTCTACGGCGTGGAGCTTGACCAGATTGACGATATGCAGATAGCTGTCCGGGTTCAGCTGCGTGAAGGCGATGCCCATACCAGTCTGGTCGTGACGGCAAACCACCCCCTGGGCCTCGAATTCCATCTTGCTGGTCGCACCGGCCAGCTGGATCGTAATATTGCAGGGGGTAGCCACCGGGATGCGGGTATCAGTTTCCAGATACAATCCCGTAAGGCTGATGTTACGGGTGTCGACCTTGGCCTCCATAACCCGGTCGTGTTCATAGCTGACAATAGCGCTGCTGATAAAGACAACACGGGGAGCCCGCCGCTGCTCCGGCACGGTCGCGCTCATTTCGCCTGCCCGTTTGATGACTTCATCGCCAGCTGCATGTTGCGAGAACTTATCACATACTCACCATTGGCCACCGCCACTTCCGGAATCTGCTTAGATTTTTCGAAGATACTAAATGCCGGTTCCAGGGTCTTCCAAAATTTTATCCAAGGCGAGGTGGCAAATTTGTTCATGTTTTTGTCGGTCATCTGGAAAGGAAAGATGTGTACGTTGAACCGCTCCTGCCCCTTCATCAGAGCCGCATGTGCCAACATGTAGATTTCCTCGATCCGGTTGTCCCCCATGGCGAAACAGCCAACCGATTGGCAGTCACCGTGGACCATGATCAAGTTGCCTGACCTGTTTTTGGAGGTATCTAATTCGTTAGGATAACCGATATCAAAGGCCAGATGGTATTGGGAGTTGGGTTTCATCTGCTTGGCGGAGACGCTGTAGAAGCCCTCGGGGCTCTGCCAGTCGCCTTCATTGACCTTAGGCCCGGGAAAACCGGAATAGTTGCAGATCTGATACGTTTTGAAAAGATCGTACCCCCGGCCTTTATTCATCCAAATTTCTAAGGTACCGGGCAGCTTAAAGATACGGACATAGATCGGTTGTCCAGCGGCAAAGCCCTTCTGCCGCAGCTCCTGTTCGATCTTCTCCTTAGTCTTGGCTATCAAATTTTCTGCCCGAGGGTTGGTCGCCGGCATCTCGGCCCTGGCTTCAGCAAGGACGAAAAAGCCCGCACCAACTGCAAGGATGCAAAAAACTAAAAACCGTTGCCAGTGATACGAGAGACTACGTGTAGGATTCATAAGCTCTGTTTTAAAAAAAATTTATGAGTGGAAAAAAGGCTTCTGCCTCAACCATCGGCCCGTTATCCCCGAGAAACACGAAGAGGGCTGTTCAGACACGTTGCGCCTTCTGTTCTCCGGCATAGGCCGAGGCGGCGCATTCATTCTTGCCAAGATCAAGCTCCTCCTTCCGATCGCTGTCTTCTTCCCTAAGGTTGGCGTTGACCAGCCGAATAACAGCATACTCCTCAGGCTGCGGCCGCATGTTCTCCTTGATAAAGGCGACAAAAGCCGCCAGATTATCAAGAATATATATATTTTTATTACGCTCCAGCACCTCACCCAGGCTGCAGGTGAACAGCAGATCCGCATTAGCCTCTTCCCAGTCGATATAGTGACCGGGCAATACCAGCAGCCGGTGGTCGAGTTGCTTGACCAGCCGGATGGAGTTGTACAGCATCGCCGCCCATTCTTCCATTTTGCCGCCCAGATCGGGCCGCCCAACCGAATGAATGAAGATCAGATCGCCAGTGATCAGGAAGCGCTCATCAATGAGGTAGGAGGTGGAACCGGGTGTATGCCCCGGGGAGAAGAGCACCTGAACTTTCGGCCCTTCGAGGCTGAAACAATGGAATTCTCCATCCTTCAGCGGGGTATATGGATTTTTTGAGGTTTTGAAATCACCATCATTGGCGTAGAAAGCGGCGCCGGTCTGTTGGGCAATATTTCTGCTGCCAGAGATATAATCCGCCTGGAGATGCGTTTCAAAGGTTTTGATAACCCGGCAGCCCTTTTCCGCAGCAAAACCGAGGTAAAAATCAAGGTTCAGAGAAGGGTCAAAGAGCATCATCTCCTGGCCGCTCACCAGTCCATAGCTGCAGGAGGCCTTACCGGGCCGGATGAACTGAAACAGTTCGTAATCCGTGCCTGTTGCTACCGATTTCGGTACCAACAGGTTACCCCAGGTCTTGATGCCGCCGGAGAGATACCCGACATCGTCGTAACCATGGGAGTGCAGGATATCGGCGACAAACTTGGCAGACCCTTCTTTGGCGCAGACGATCCGAATGCTGCGATCTTTCGGAATCCGGTTGACCGCCTCCTCCTCATTCTCCATGAAATCGTAATAGGAGACATTGAGCAGGGGAAAGGGAAAGGGGCTCTCGACATGAAAGCGACTGAAATCCTTACTGTTTCTGACATCAACCACCACAATATCCACACAATCGGCGAGCCACTGGAACAACTCCTTTGCCTCGTATGTGAATAGTGCCATGGTCCTCTCCTTTCAGGGTGTGACAAGCCTGCCCCACAACATACTGTCGCAAAAACTATCGAGGTTCTCGATTATTGTCAATATTATATTGAGGTTAACTACGATTTTATTCGACAAATCGTGTATTGGAGCGAAACATCCAGCATCTTCTCCCCCAGTAGACCAGCCGCCGATGGCCTACGATTCCGCTTCTTTGTTCAGCGCATCTGAGAGTATTTTCAATCCCGGGGGGAAATACCAGGTTTGGGCAAGAGCAAGGCCAGCAGCACAGCCATACCAGTGAGGGCGGCGGCCAGCAGGTAACTCCCCGAAAACGACCCGGTCTGCTCGGCAATCAGTCCGGCCAGAAAGGGGCCCGCCACCTGCCCGATTGCAAAGATGAAGGTAATGGCGCTGAACAGGGCAAAGGTCTTGTCCGGACCGGCGTAATCACCGGTCAGGGCGGCCATGATCGAAGGAATAGACCAGGCGACGATGCCAAAGCAGCCGATGGAAAGAAAGAGAAAGGGTACGGAAAGATGGAGACCGGCCAGGAGATAGGCCAGCGTCTGAACGCTGAACACCACCATCAGGCTGAAACGGCGGCTGATGCGATCGGCCAGCATGCCGAACAGAGGGCCGGAAAAAAGACTGAGCAACCCCACCCAGGACCAGAAGGAACCGGCGGTCTGCTGGCTGAATCCGTACTGCTGGACCATGGTGGTAACGATGAAGGTGGCGTAGGAAACAAAGGTAAAACCGAAAATAAAGTAAATGGCGCCTAAGTGGAGGATGAGGCGCAGGGGAACAGTGCGCTCGCGATGCAACTGATGCGGCTGCCCAACATTTCCGTGTGCCTCCTGCCCAGCGGGAGCGAGCCCCATATCCTGGGGCCGGTTGCGCAGCACCAGCAGACAGACGATGCCGATCAGGATCACCACCACCCCGAGCACCACCCAGCTGAGCCGCCAGGTGTAGAGGGTCATCCCATTGAGCCAAGGCACGGCCTGGCCGGCAAAGACAATGGCCGCACCGTTGCCGCTGACCACAAAACCTGCGGCCTTACCCCGCAGCCTGCTGGCAAACCAGGAGGAAAGCACCGCCATGATCGGGATGTTCGCCATGGCCGTGCCGATCCCGGTGAGGATATAGAGACCCATAATGCTGACCAGGCTGGAGGCAAAACCTATCCCGACCATGGAAAAACCGGAAAGCAGCAAGGCTGCGGTCGTCAGCCGCCGGGCGCCGAATCTTCGCACCAGATACGAACAGCCGACAATACCCGCCAGATAGCCGAGGAAATTGGCGGTAGAAATAGCGCCCATCTGGGAGTAGGAGAGGAGCAGATCCTGCCCCATGGCCGGCAGCAGCATGCCCAGGGCGAATCGGGCCAGACCTATGCAGGCGAAGGTTCCCAATGATCCGGCAGCGACAATCAACCAGCCATAATGAAACGGTAATTTTTGAGATGCGGATGTGGTCATGGCCTATTCTAGAGCTCGGCCAAAGCCGCCGCCGCCCGGGGTTTCGATGATGAAGACATCGCCCGCGGCCACGGCCACCTCGTCGTTGCCCTGGAGTTCCTGCAGGCGACCGTTATGGCGGAGCAGTGCGTTGCGGCCGCGGAGGCCTGGGCTGCCGCCGTCAAAACCATACGGTTCCGTCACCCGGTGCGAGGAGAGGATGGTTGCGGTCATGGGTTCAAGAAAACGCAGCCGCCGGACCACGCCGTCACCTCCATAAAATCGGCCCCGACCGCCGGAGCCGCGACGAATGGCGAATGCCTCCACCCGCACCGGAAAACGCAGTTCCAGCACCTCCGGGTCCGTCATACGGGTATTGGTCATGTGGCTATGGACCGCGCTGGTACCATCGTGGTCAGGCCCGGCTCCGGTCCCACCGCAGATAGTCTCGTAGTTCTGATAGACATCGTTGCCGTAGAGAAAATTGTTCATTGTTCCCTGAGATGAGGCCAGCAGACCCAGCGCCCCGTAGAGGCAATCGGTGATCGCCTGGGAGATCTCGGTATTACCGGCAATCACCGCCGCCGGATAGCGGGGATTGATCATCGAGCCCTCGGGGATAATAATCTGCAGCGGTTGCAGACAGCCTTGGTTCAAGGGGATCTCGTCGTCAATCAGGGTCCGAAAGACATACAACACGGCCGCCCGGCACACGGCCCGGGGAGCATTGCGATTGCCCGGATGCTGCGGTGAGGTGCCGGTAAAATCAATGACCGCGGCCCGTGCAGCCCGGTCAACCGCAATCCGCACCTGGATCTGGCTGCCGTCATCCATGGGATAGACAAAAGAACCGTCGCGCAGGACCGCCAGGACTCGGCGCACCGATTCCTCGGCATTATCCTGGACATGGCGCATGTAAGCCTTAACCGCAGCCAGTCCGAAGTGGCTGACCATCCGGCGCAATTCCTGCAACCCGGTTTCGTTGGCAGCGATCTGGGCGGTCAAATCGGCCAGGTTCTGTTCGACTTTACGACAGGGATAGGGGCCGGCGAGCAGCAGGGTCCTGGTCGCCTCCTCCCGAAACACCCCCTTCTCCATCAGCAGCCAGTTGTCAATGACAATGCCTTCCTCCTCAATATAGGTGCTATCAGGCGGCGAAGAACCGGGCGTGCGGCCGCCGATATCGGCGTGATGACCGCGGGAGCCGACGTAGAACAGAATCTCGCGGCCGGCCTCGTCCCAACAGGGGGTGACTACGGTAACATCAGGCAGATGGGTGCCGCCGTTATAGGGGGCATTCTGCATATAGACATCGCCAGGCCGCATGCGGCCCCGGTTGTCACGAATAATCGCCTTGACCGATTCGCCCATGGAACCGAGATGCACCGGCACATGGGGAGCATTAGCCACCAAGTTGCCCTCCTGGTCGAAAAAGGCGCAGGAGAAGTCGAGACGCTCCTTGATGTTGACCGAATGGGCCGTATTGGCCAGGGTCACTCCCATCTGTTCGGCAATCGACATAAAGAGGTTGCCGAAGACCTCAAGCATGACCGGATCAGCCGCAATGCCTATGGCCTCGACCGCAGGCCGCGGTTCATACCGCTGCAGGATGAGATGGTTTCGTGCGTTGACAGCCGCAGCCCAGCTCGATTCGAGCACCACGGTACCAGTGGCCTCGACAATAATCGCCGGTCCCTTGAGTTGCTGGCCCGGAGCCAGTTGCGTCCGCTGATACAGGTGTGCCGCCACCCATTCGCCTCGGCTCCACAACCTTACGGTTACCGCCGGTTGCGGCGCTGTTGCCTGCATCACCATTTCCGGATCGACCAAAAACTCAGTGGTGCCGATGGCCTCGATGGACAAGGCCTCGACCATCAGGCTGCGGCCCGCGGCAATGAAGCCGAACCGCTGACGGTGCACGGTCTCAAAGGCCTGTTGCATGGCCTCTGGGGTGTCGAGGTCGACCGGCAAGGCGGTATCGGTGCCGGTATAGCGGAGATGGACCTTGCACAGTGACACGATCTGGTCTGGCGCCACCCCCTGCTGCCTGACTTCCCCTAGGGCCTGGGCACGAAGCGGCGAAGCGGATGCAGCCAGAAGACCGGCCAGATCGGGGTCATTGAAAGGATGCTCGATCTGGACCTCGCGCAGGGCCCGAACATCGGCAAGTCCCATGCCATAGGCCGAAAGCACTCCTGCCAGAGGGTGGAGAAAAATCTGCTCCATGCCCAGGGCATCGGCTACCTGGCAAGCATGCTGCCCACCAGCGCCGCCGAAGCATTGCAGGGTATATTGGGTGACATCGTAGCCGCGCTGCACCGAGATCTTTTTGATGGCATTGGCCATATTGGCTACCGCAATGCGGAGAAAACCCTCGGCCACGGCTTCCGGCAGCAACGAGGTAACACCCGTTGCCTCGACAATCCGGGCCGTCAACGCTGCAAATTCCCGCCGGACAATATCCGTATCCAAGGGCTGATCACCCAGCGGCCCAAAAAACCTGGGGAAGGAGTCGGCCTGAATCCGGCCCAGAAGAACATTGCAGTCGGTCACGGTCAAGGGTCCACCCCGCCGGTAACAGGCCGGACCGGGATGGGCGCCGGCCGAATCCGGTCCCACCCGGTAGCGGCCGCCGTCAAAATGGAGAATGGAACCGCCGCCCGCGGCCACGGTGTGGATATGCATCATCGGCGCCCGCATCCGCACCCCGGCCACCTGGGTTTCAAAACTGCGCTCAAACTCACCGTCATAGTGGGTAACGTCGGTGGAGGTGCCGCCCATGTCAAAACCGATCAACCGGGACAAACCACTCATGGCCGCGGTGCGCACCATGCCGACCACGCCTCCGGCCGGGCCGGAAAGCACCGCATCCTTGCCCCGGAAGAGATGCGCGTCGGTGAGGCCGCCGTTGGACTGCATAAACATCAACCGGGGCGCGTCCTGGCCGTTGCCCAACTCTCCAGCCACCTGATCAACATACCGTTTGAGGATGGGTGAGAGATAAGCATCGACCACAGTAGTGTCGCCGCGGGCAATCAACTTGATCAACGGACTGACCAGGTGGCTGACCGAGACCTGGGTAAAACCGACCCGTTCGGCGATTGCAGCCAGCCGCAGCTCATGGTGGTGAAATCGATACCCATGCATCAGGACAATCGCGGCTGAACGGATCCCGCTGGCATAGGCCCGACGCAAGTCTTGTTCCGCCTGCTCTTCATTGAGGGGGACAACAACCTCACCCTGGCTATCAACCCGCTCTTCCACTTCAATCACCTGCGCATACAGCATTTCCGGCAAGATGATGTGGCGGGCAAACAGACAGGGCCGGTTCTGATACCCAATCCGCAGGCCATCGCCGAAACCCTTGGTGATCACCAGCACGGTTGGTTCGCCCTTGCGCTCCAGCAGGGCATTGGTTGCCACCGTGGTCCCCATTTTGACTGCCGCGATGCGATCCGTCGGGAGAGGCTCGGCAGCGCTCAATCCCAGGATCGCCCTGATGCCATGGAGAGCGGCGTCGGGGTAGAGCTCTGGATTTTCCGAAAGGAGTTTACAGGTTATAAGCGCTGCGGCATCCGGCGGTTTGGCCACAATGTCAGTGAAGGTGCCGCCACGATCGATCCAGAACTGCCATGCCTTCTCTGGTTCTATTGCCGCCTGCATACGAAATCCGCTTCCTTGGTTGATCAACTGGTGAGTGCCGGTCCAAAACCCTATTGTCTTCACATATCAGCCAGGGCCTGTCAATAATTTCATAACCTTTGCCACGGCCAACTGCCAGACCCACGCTGGCCGATTTTCCTTTTGACATAAAACCGCATTTGCTCCTAAGATAGCGTATGCAATTAAAGCCCCCTCACCCAGTTGCTGTCTCTTGGCCCAAAGCCGCAGCCCCCCTTATCATGCACTGGAGACAATATCTGCTCGATCGCCCTTCCCTTCGGGCCTTGCCTGTTGCAAAAACAGCCCTGAGAAAAGGGCTCTTGCGCAAGCGCTCTCAGTTGACGTCCCTGACCCAAAAAGTGCTGGCTCCTGGTGGGCTTTCGGCCTTTTGCGGGAGCCAGAACGGAGCGGAACCCCACCTCTGCACCTCCTTTCCCGAAATGTTTACGGTCGCCGGCCTAGTTGCCGTGGCGATGCTGCTGCTTGCCCTGTTAGTCCTCAATCAACGTAAAAAAACAATTATTACCAACAAATCAAAGGCGCTCGAAGAGACCGAAGCCCGATACCGCCTGCTCTTTGAACACTCGCCCATTCCTCTTCTCGAAGAGGACTTAAGTGCGGTGAAAACGTTCATTGATCAACTAGCCGCATGCGGTATCACCGATCTGAACCGCTACTTTAGCGAAAACCAGGAAAGCCTCGCCCGCTGTGCCGCTATGGTGCGGATTCTTGATGCCAACCAGGCAGCCCTGCGCATGTACAGGGCCAACAGTCCGCGAGACCTGGCTCAGCTCACCTCGGTACTACCCGACAATCAGTGCGTCCATTTCAAAAACGAACTCCACAATCTCGTCAAAACTGGCGGGTCTGAGATTGTTCTGGAAAACAGGACGTTGTACGGGACCCTGCTGACCGTCGAACGGCGCACGGTTGTTGCCGCCGGGTTTGAACAAACGTGGCGCAAGGTCTTTGTCACGGTGATCGACATCACCGAACAGGTGAAATTGAGAGATGAAAACAAGGGCTTTGAAAAACAGCTGCAGCAGACCCAGAAACTTGAGGCGATCGGCAGCCTGGCCGGCGGCATTGCCCATGATTTTAACAATATCCTGGCACCCATCATGGGGCGGGCCGAACTGATGCAGGTTGAAAATGCCGGCAATGCCGGCGTGCAGGAGCATTGCCAGGGGATTATCAATGCCTCCAAACGTGCTCGCGATCTGGTGAAGCAAATTTTAACCTTCAGCCGTCAGGTTGATCAGGAGATCCTACCGGTCTCTCTTGCCGATATCGTGCAGGAAGTTATCGGGCTGGTGCGCCCGACCCTGCCAGCCACCATCGAAATCGATTACCAATGCCCCAACCAGTGCCTCTGGGTGATGGCCGATGCCACTCAGCTGCATCAGGTGATTATGAATCTGGTCACCAACGCCTTCCATGCCATGGAAGAGCAAGGCGGCCGCTTGGACCTCCGGTTGGAATCCGTCACCCTCGGTGTCGGCGAGTTTAATGATTTTTCCATCTCACCCGGTTTGTACCAGCAGTTGATCGTTGCAGACAGCGGCCACGGTATGGACAAGAATACTATGACGAAAATTTTCGATCCCTATTTCACCACCAAAGCGCACGGCAAAGGAACCGGATTGGGGCTGGCTGTTGTTCTCGGGATTCTACGAGGCTATGGCGGCGATATCAGGGTGGAGAGCGAGGTGGGCAAGGGAACGGTTTTCACCCTCTATTTCCCGGCGATTGAGTTCGCCGCTGAGCAGACGCCCGTTGTCCACAGTATTCAGGAACCGATGCCCCACGGCACCGAACATATTCTTCTGGTCGACGACGAGAAATCGGTTGCCGATGTGACCACCAGCATGCTAGAGCGACTGGGGTACAAAGTGACGGTCCGGATCAGCAGTTATGATGCCCTGGAAGCCTTTCGCAATCTGGCGGACCGGATTGACCTCCTGATCGCCGACCTGACCATGCCCCAGATGACCGGACTCCAGCTTTACCGAGAGATCAAAAAGATCAAGCCAGGCGTCAAAGTGATCATCTGCACCGGATTCAGTGAACAACTCGACAGCCGCAAATCCAAGGCTATCGGGATCGAAGGTTTTCTCTACAAACCAGTGGTAATGGCCGATCTGGCCTGGTGTGTCCGTTCCGTGCTCGACGAGTAATACCCAGACACCCTTTTCGCAGGCCGAATTTCGGTCTGTGGGCGTACCACTGCAAAATACCTGTGGCGAGCACATCCTGCTCGTCCACATTCAGCTCCGTATCGGGAACATACATGAATACAATGAAGATAAACGAAGAGACGACGCTGCTAGCGGCGTTGCTCAAGAGCGGCTACTCGCGAACCAAGGTCAAACAGTTGCTCAAATACCGGGCGGTGTGCATAGGCGACCTGCCGGCAACCCGACTCGACCAGGTCCTGGCAGCGGGCGACGTCCTGACCATTACCGCCGAAGGTGAGGGACCGACCAAGTTCTCGCCCTGCCCCGGCATTGAGATCATCTACGAGGACGAGGACATCCTCGTTATTGACAAGCCGCCGAGATTGCTGACCATCGCCTCAGAGACCGAAAAAACCAAAACCGCCTATTACATGCTGACCGCCTGCGTCAGCGAACGCACTGCTGACGGCAAGGGGCGGGTCTTTATCGTCCACCGCCTCGACCAGGGCACTTCCGGCCTGCTGGTTTTTGCCAAGAATGAGGAGGCCAAACATATTCTGCAGGGTGCCTGGCAGGATGCCCGTAAAAAATACCGGGCGATTGTCGAGGGTATCCCGCAAAAAAGCAGCGACACGCTCTCCAGCTACCTGTGCGAGTCGAAAATCCACCGGGTCTATTCGGTCAAAGAGGACAACGGCGAGGGCAAGTTTGCCCAAACCATGTATCAGGTGGTGCAGGCCGAGGGCGACTATGCCCTGCTGGATGTGACGCTGCTGACCGGCCGCAAAAATCAGATAAGGGTGCACCTGGCCGAGCTGGGACACCCCGTGGCTGGCGACAAAAAATACGGGGCCAAAACCGATCCGATCAAACGCCTCGCCCTGCAATCCTACTATCTGGCTTTCAATCACCCGACCAGCGGTGAGCCGATGGCCTTCACCCTCGACATGCCGGGCAAATTCAGAGCCCTGCTGCACAAAAAAAAACCCGCTAAAAAATGAGCCGCGCGGAGAGCGTACCGCGCGATTCCGGTTCTTTTTTATTGAGCCTGTTTAGGGCATAATATTCTGCCCCCCATCATCCGCTGCCCCACACGTAGCCCCGGAGATTGTATGGGGTTGGAAGACCTCAACCACTCCGGGTTCGGGCATTTGTATAATATTGATGCTATTTTGTGAATACCACAATCCCGCCTGCTGCCCGTCAGGGGTAAGAATAAGGCCTCCGTAATACTCACAGCCCGTAAATCTTTCCGTCTGATACAAGTTCAGCCATCCGTTTAACCTCTGCTCAGTCATATCGATCTGGGCCCAGACTCTGGTGCGCAGGGTAAAACGATTGTTGATGGCAATGACGGAAACAGGGGCGGCGATTGAGCCAAGGTAATAATAGGTATGATCCGGAAACACCTGTCCAGCTTCAAAGGCTTGCTGCACCCCCTGGTCCACCTCCCATTTTCCGGCAGGGCCGGTAGCGGTGCAACCGACCAAAAAGGTGCCGCAACCAAAAATCAAGAGAAGAAAACGAAGAATAGACAGTGGTTTCATTTGGGGTCACCTCGCTGATCGCAACGTTTACCAACGCCCACTCGTTTGCTTATTGCATCGAATGCAAACCGATCATATTGCCCTCTGTATCAAGCACGAGCGCAATAAAGCCATACGGGCCAATGGCAAATTTCTCTTTGACGAGACTGCCCCCATTAACGGCCACCCTGCTCGCCTCGACGGCGCAGTCCGCACAGGCAAAGTACACCAAAGTGCTGTTGCCGCCAGAGGGGCAGCCCTCCATTCTGACAAGAGCGCCCGATGCACCGGCACCATCTTCCTGCATAGGGAAAGCCCAATATTCCATCCCAGGGCTCTCCAACGAGACCAAATTGACTAAAAATACTGATTCATAGAACCTTTTAGCCCGCTCCATATCCTGCACATAGAGTTCAAACCAGACGACAGGATTGTTTGCCATGATACACCTCCTTGACGATTAGGTTATCTGCTGCAAAGAAACTTTTCGGTACCTTCACTGCATCATAGAGACAGGCATGGATGCATGCCTGTCAGCCCCTGTGATAAAAAGAAAATAATTCGTTTCGACCATTTTCCAAGTTGTTTTGTTAGGGATGTATATTTGTATGCGGAAGGCGAAATTATGCCTTGAAGAATCAATGATTGCAGAGCAGATGAGAATGATTATCTATTAAGCAAAGGAGCATTGATCATGAGCAGGATCAGAATGCACCTGAAGGAATCCAGTTTTTATGGAGGTGGGACATGGCAATACTAGAAAGCAACGGGAGAAAAATCAGAGTCGACGAAAACGGATTTCTTCTCAACCAGGATGACTGGGACGAAGACGTTGCCTTAACGTTGGCCTCTTTGGAGGGGTTCGACTCGTTATCAACCGAGCAAATGGATATTATTCGATTTATGAGGGAATATTTCCTGAAATACAAAGTGTTCCCTATACTCAACAATGTCTGTCGAATAGCGCACCAGCCAAAACATTGTGTGGACGAGCAATTCATCAATCCAGAAAAGGCCTGGAAAATAGCTGGGTTACCCAAACAAGACGGCGTCCAATTTGTCAGCGTGGATGGTAAGCACTATTTCATGGAGCCTTACTGTTGAGACAAAAACCAAACGCTCTTTGGAGCTGGAGGTATGAATATGTTCAACGAAACCCAATTGTGCGAGAAGATAACCTCGATCTATCCTGAAATAGGCGCCTGCGGAACCGATATCAACGTGACCTATAATCAGCCGGAGAAAGCGTGGGTCGTCCATCTGAAGAAAGGAACGCACGCCTTGGATCATTTTCTTGATCTGATGGACGCGAAGAAGTGCATGGAAGGAAAGCAGTGCCTTGCCCTTGGCCTGGAAATAGCGCAGCTGCGAAACAACATCGAGGGCAAACAATTTTAACGGCTTTGGGAGTGACGCGGAACGGTCAGGTGGAGGTTCCCACAGGGATCACCGGTATGGGTGCAGAGGATGCACCCTGCCGGGCCTATCCTTTATGACTACTTTTTTTGGCCGATGTCTCATTGACAATTTCCAGCTTGACGAGCGAGTTGCCGGTTTTCTTCATGCCAATTTTTACAGCGGCTGCGGTCGACAGGTCGATCACACGGCCAGCATGCCTGGGTCCGCGATCGTTGATGCTCACTTCGACCGATTTGTGATTGCGGATGTTGGTGACGAGCACTTTCGTGCCCAACGGAAGGGAGCGATGCGCAGCTGTCAATTTATCCTGGCAGAAGCGCTGACCACTGCTCGTCTTCCTGCCGCTCAGCTTATCGGAATACACAGCGGCCAACCCATTCATCGATTTGGTCGATTTTGTGGATCTGGCGTGGGCTGAAGCAGGTGAGGCCTTATGTTTACGGGAGGCAAGCGATGTTTTTTGTGCTGTCACCGAGGTGGCTGCGTTGAGCGATTGTCCGACAGAAAAATCAATCATCGCCAAGCCGATTAGTACCCAAAAAAGGAGCTTGGTTTTTTGCATAATGTCTTTCTCGCAAGTTGAAGTCGTTGAGGCTTTTCTTTTCAAGATGGGAGAAAATAACATAATTTCGATATATTGCAACGCAAACCTGTTTCAGCGCCCCTCCTTACCAGGAAAAGCTACTGAAAATTCAGGACTTTTTTCCTCTGGTGCTGACAGCAAACGACCCCACTTTTCCGGCGAAAAATGGACCAAAAGAGAACCAGGGAAAGTCGGAGGAATTCATCAGACAGAAGGAAATCGTACAAACGTGGTAAGGGAAAAACTGGTGATGCAAAAGGATACGCGGAGCGTAGAAGACACGTTCCCACGCAGAGCGTAGGAACGAGAAAAGAGAGGAATTCGGTACCGCCGTTACCAAACCCCAGCTCGGTGGATTATGTATGTTCGCCCCGCCGAGGCTTTGCTTTTCAGGAAAGATACTGTTCGGGGTTAATGGAAAGCCATTGCCGCTGAGCCGGGCGACGAGGGCCGGGACCGGATGAAAGGGCAAACTGTTTGAGCGCAGCGAGTTTTTGCCCCGCCGGTTCCGGGCCTTGTTGACCGGGGCTGTCTCAGTGGCACGGCTGCCCTTTCTTTTGGTTCTTTTCTTTGGGCAAGCAAAGAAAAGAATGCCTATCCCGCAGGGATTTCCTACTGATATATTTGAGAATTAGTTCAAAACAAAAAAATAAATCCGTCCCCTTTTTTTCCTGCAATGAGATTAAGAAGCTCCTTAATACTATCGTCATTCGGGTAATCTGTTTTTCCGAATGTGTTGTCGTAAAAGGCACAACTCAATTCCATTGCAGCGATACCAAATCCTCCAATGACTTCATAGCTGGAATGTTGGAAGAAAATAGCATTATTCCATAACGCTATGGTAATATCCTCGGCCGCGCTTATTAATGTTTTTGAGAGAGCGGAGTACCTTTTTGCCTGGTATTCAAGAGATAGGTTTGGTTCTTCCGAAATTGTAATTTGCAGAAACTTGTCGTGCCATTTTGTTACAAGCCCGAATATTGTGCGTATTGCATCTGATCGTTGCTGATCAAGCCGAGATATACCGACATTCTGCTCATGTGCGTAAATCGACAGTTCTGTTTTCAATATGGCTGATTTCTGCTCCAATTCAGCCTTATATTTCTCCGTGGCACGGGAAACTTGAATGTCGAGAAATCTTCTCCCGAGATATGCAACGACGGCCAGTGCTACTGTTGCACCGCCAAAAGCACCGAGAAGCACCTCTATGAATTCCATCCGAATTCCTTTCGTCTTGGTCTTGGAATATCTTGCAAACATGTATTAGGCAGAAGAATCATCGGAAAAAATAATTTTACCTAACCGAACTAAGCATTCCTCGTGCCGACACGCCTGTAACTTACATTTTTTATAATAAATCCCCCATCACGAACACTTAGAATACCCGCAATCCCGACACACCTCACACCCTTCCTCAAACACCAGCATGCCCTGACATTCCGGACAAACCGAAGCAAACCCATGCTGGGTGGCAGCCATAAACGACTTCAACAGCTTGCCCAGCTGGGCGGGCAGATCGAGCATGTGGCCGCTGGAGCGATCCAGCTGCTTGATAATCTCGTCCATGGGAATCTGATAGCGCAGGGCCAGCGATACCAGTCGGCAGGTGGTGGTCCACATGGTGGACTTGTCTTTGAGGTCCACCCGGTTATCAAAGGGAAACTTGGCAAAGACCTCCATAGGCTTTTCGCCCTCGTCAAAGCAGACGATCAGGTAGATGGTCTCGCCGTTAATATCTTTGAGCCGGTAGCGCTTGGCACTGAGCACATCGGGCAGGGTCGATTTCTGGAACAGTCCCTCGCCGGATACCGTCGCGGTCTTATCGCAGCTTGCGGCCATAGTGTTGAGCACCTGATGGTCGCGGGAACCATCGCGGTAGACGGTCAACCCTTTGCAGCCCAGTTCATAGCCGAGCATGTAGGAGGTGCGGACATCCTCCTGGGTGGCGTTGGCGGGCAGGTTGATGGTTTTGCTGATTGAGGAGTCAACCCCGTTGCACTGCAGCGCCCCCTGCATGCGGATATGCTGTTCCGGGCTGATATCCTGGGCTGTGCGGAAAATCTCCTGCCAGTGCGCCGGGATGTCGAGATGGCCGATGACGGTGCCGCTGCTGGCCACCCGCTCCAGCAACTCCGGTGAGTAGAATTCTTCCTCCCGGGCAACCCGTTCAAAGTGCTTGTTGACCATGAGCAGCCGGTCACCGTCCATGACGTGCTTGCTCATGACGATGGAGAAATAGGGCTCGCAGCCTGAAGCGCAGTCGGCGATCATCGACACCGTGCCGGTGGGTTGAATCGAGGTCAGGGCCGCATTGCGCCGGGCGGGATACGTGTTGATGCGCTCATCATATGCGGGAAAGGGTCCCTTGAGCGCCGCCAGTTCAATCGAGGCCGCTTCCGCCTCGCTGCGGATAAAGGCCATGACCTCGGCCGAGGCCTGTCGGCCTTCTTCGCTGCCGTAGGGCAGTTGCAGCTGAATGAGCATATCGTGCATCCCCATGATCCCCAGCCCGACCTTGCGGGTCTTGTGGGTCATCTCGGCGATCTCAGGAATGGGGAAACGGTTGCAGTCGATGACGTTATCGAGAAAGCGGACCGCTAGGCGTGCTGTCTGACTTAACCGCTCCCGATCGAGTTGGCCGCCCGTGACATACTGGCCGAGATTGATGGAGCCGAGGTTGCAGGACTCGTAGGGCAGGAGCCACTGCTCGCCGCAGGGGTTGGTGGCCTCGAATTTACCCAGCTGCGGGGTGGCGTTGTCGCGGTTGGCAGCATCGATGAACAGCACGCCGGGCTCGCCGTTGTGCCAGGCCCGATCGATAATCTTATCGAAAACATCCCGGGCCCGCAGGCTGGTAACGATGTCACCGTTGGAGGGGTCGATCAGGTCATACTCCAGGTCATCACGCACCGCTTCCATGAACAGATCGGTGATTGCAACGCTGAAGTTAAAATTGGTGAACCGGGTTTGGTCCTCCTTGGCGACGATAAATTCGAGGATATCGGGATGATCGACCCGCAGCACCCCCATGTTGGCACCACGCCGTTTACCGCCCTGCTTGATGGTTTCGGTGGCCACATCAAAGACCGCTGCAAAGCTCAAGGGGCCGGAGGCCACGCCCTGAGTCGACTGCACCGCCGAATTTTTGGGCCGCAAACGGGAAAAGGAATACCCCGTGCCGCCGCCGGTCTTGTGGACCAGCGCCCCGTTGCGGATGGAGGTGAAGATGCCGTCCATCGAATCTTCTACCGGCAGGACGAAGCAGGCGGACAACTGACCGAGATCGGTACCGGCGTTCATTAGGCAGGGTGAATTGGGGAGAAAATCGAGGTGGTAGATCATATTGAAGAACTGATCAGCCAGGCCTTTATAGTCCTCCCGGTCACGATCAACCAGAGCCACGGCGTTGGCGACCCGGCGACAGAGGCGCTCCCAGTTTTCGAGCGGCTTGCCCTGCTCGTCCTTGAGGTAGTATCTCCGTTCCAGCACGGTTTCTGCAGTCTCGGTCAATTGCTGCCGTGGTATGCTTCTGGTCATCGTTGTCCTCATTTCGCTTAAGTTCGTCTCGTCTCACCCCAGTACGCCGACAACCGATCCGGGTAACACCTGATTGCGCCGAGAGTTCCCTTCCCCAGGCGGCACGGGGAAACCCCGTACCAATGGCGTGAAAACAGAGCGGCGTTCAGGTTGTAGCCCAACATCGTCAACGGCAACTTATCACAACATATAGAGCGCATCAAGGAGAAAACATGCCACATGTAGTGTTTTAAAACAATATCCTGTTTTCAATGAGTTCAGCCCAAAAGCCTGAATTTCCCCAGCCGACAGGGCTCCAAAAACCCCACGACTGACACCTGCGGCAACCACAAGATACCCACCTGAAAACGGAACAGATTATTGCGAACCCATACCAGGATTGACGAGACAGCGGCGCACCACAACCCACAGAGACACAGCTCCTTTTGGTCGTTTGCCGCAGGTTGGGCGCAACGCAGCTCTACCAGAGAACACTGTAGCCACCAAAGGCCCATTCTTGCTCCTTGCGCAATCTTTCAGGTGTCATTATAGTGTTTCACACTTTTATGATTACTGTGAAAAATAACAAGTCACATCAGCAAGATAAACAAGACAGCCAGCGACCATCCCCGCTTGCGACACGCTGCTCAGGAAAAATCCCGCGCAGCATTCCTTCTCCTCCCAACCCAAAGGACAACATCCTGCTATGCTTAAAAAAATCATCCTCTGCGCCGTCCTGCTTCTGCCGCTCTCTACTCATGCCCAGGAACTGAAAAAAAACAAAACCTCCGGCGATCTCAACTGGTCGGTGCAAACCACCTGGACCATACCGGTCAAGCCCCTTGATATCGCCCAGTCGCTGGACAATAAAAAGGTCTTCATCCTCGGGGCCGATGCCAAGGTGTATATCTTCACCCCGGATGGCAAAAAGTTGGGCGATCTGCCGGTTGATGCGAATACCAACGCCATTGATATTGCGCCCAGAGGGGAGATGCTCTACCTGATCAACAGCCAGAGCAACACATACACCGCGATCGACATCAGTTTTAACCAGAAAATTGACATCACCGGCGCGCCGGTTCTGGGTAAGGCCGATGCGCCGGTTACCCTGATTTTGTTCTCCGATTTCGAGTGTCCCTGGTGCGGCAAGCTCAAACCCGTGCTTGATCAATTGCTGACCAACAATAAAGAAAAACTGCGCATCGTCTTCAAACACCTGCCGCTGCCCATGCACCCGCAAGCCGAACCAGCTGCCCTAGCGGCCATCGCTGCCCAGAAGCAGGACAAATTCTGGCAAATGCATGACGCCCTCTTCCTGACCACCAACTGGACGCCGAATGTGATCGACGAGATAGCTCATAAAATCGGTCTCAACATGGAACAATTCAAAGCTGATCTGGGCAGTCAGGAAACGCAGATGCAACTCGCCAAGGACAAAACCGACGCGCAACTTGCCGATGTTTCGTCCACCCCTTCCCTGTTTATCAACGGACGACCAGTACGGGATCGAGGCCTGATGGCCCTTCAGACAATGGTCGATGAAGCCTTGGCCGCGAGCGGGGCCAAGTGAGTTGAAGCCGTCCTCTGCCCTTAACACCGAGACCTCAAAAGAACTCGATTTCGCTGATAACGGGGTCGCTCAGCAGTTGTTCGGCGATCTCAACAGGAATCTCTACACCGTTGAACAGGCGACCGGGGTGTCGATCAACGCCCGCGGCAACAGCCTGCAGATCACCGGCCGGGTCCATGCGGTGGACCTGGCCGCTTCCACCCTGCAGCAGATGTACGGTCTGCTGCTCAAAGGGTACCCCGTGTTCAGCCAGGACATCGCCTTTGGCGTCAAAATCCTGGAATCCTCGCCCCAGGCCCGCCTGGAGGAGATCTTTCTCGATAAGGTCTGTATCACCTCGCGCAAACGGGTGATTGCACCGAAATCGATCAATCAGAAGCTCTATATCGAAGCGATCCGCGAAAACGACATTGTTTTCGGCGTTGGCCCGGCCGGCACCGGCAAGACCTACCTAGCTGTAGCAATGGCCGTGTCCGCACTGGCCCATGAACAGGTCGCCAAAATCATCCTAACCCGACCGGCGGTGGAGGCCGGAGAAAAACTCGGTTTTCTGCCGGGTGACATGGCCCAGAAGGTGGACCCCTACCTGCGGCCGCTCACCGATGCCATGAATGAAATGCTGGGCCAGGAGAAGACCCAGGAACTGACCGAACGCGGCGTCATTGAAGTTGCCCCGCTTGCTTTCATGCGCGGCCGCACGCTCAACAACGCCTTCATCATCCTCGACGAAGCCCAGAACACCACCAGGGAACAGATGAAGATGTTCCTCACCCGCATCGGCTTTGATTCCCGGGCCGTGATCACCGGCGACGTTACCCAGGTCGACCTGCCGGCCAGCCAGAAATCGGGACTCATTCAGGCCGAACACATCCTGACCGGGATCAAGGGGATTGCCTTCCGCCATTTCACCAAGGCCGATGTAGTCCGTCATCCCCTGGTCCAGGAAATCATCCATGCCTATGAGCAGCAGGACGAAGCCAGACAAGCTGCCCGACACAACAATGACCGCGAGGCCTGAACCAATGACCGTTCACCTCAGCCTTACCGCAGACATTGCCGCTTACCCGCTCAACCGCAGACTGTTGCAGGAGCGCTGCCACCATTTACTGCATCTGCTCGAACTCGATTCGTCCGAAGTCAGTGTCGTATTGATGAGCGATGCGGAAATGGCAGGCTACAATGAACAGTATCGCAAGAAGAAGGGACCGACCAATGTCCTCTCCTTTCCTGCAACCCAGACCGATGACGGCTTTGTGATTCCGGAGGCGGAGCTGGGCGATATTCTTATCGCTGTCGATACCGCCCGACGCGAAGCCAAGGAACACCACCACACCCTGCACCACCGCCTGACGGAGCTGATCATTCACGGCCTGCTCCACCTGACCGGTTATGACCATGAACGTTCGGAGGAAGAAGCCGAGCGGATGTGGGATTTTGAGAAACAACTGTTCCAGCGCCTACAGACATCAAGGAGTACCGCCATGCCGTATCTCGCCATCAACATTGACCATATCGCCACCATCAGACAGGCCCGCGGCGGTGCTGAACCAGACCCGGTACTGGCTGCCGGCCTTTGCGAACTGGCCGGGGCGGATGGCATTGTCGTCCATCTCCGCGAAGATCGGCGCCACATCCAGGATCGGGATGTGCGGCTCCTGCGGCAGACGATCAAAACCAAGCTCAACCTGGAAATGGCGGTGACCGCCGAGATTGTCGATTTTGCCCTGGAGATTATTCCAGACATGGTGACCCTGGTGCCTGAGAAACGCAAGGAGCTGACCACCGAGGGCGGGCTGGACGTGCTCAACAGCAGCAAGAAAGTTGAAAAAGCCATTGAAAAGATGAGAAAAGCGGGGATTCCGGTTTCGATCTTCATCGATCCCGATGTCGCCCAGATCCAGGCGGCGCTGGACGCCGGCGCCACCTTTGTCGAGCTGCACACCGGCCGCTACTGCGACGCCAACTCTGTCAGCGATATGGAACAACAATTCCGCCTGATCGAGCAGTCAGCGGAACTTGCCTTTGAATCAGGCCTGCGGGTAAATGCCGGTCATGGCCTGGATTACCGCAACGCCGGACCGATAGCCGCCCTGCCCTTCATCGAGGAGCTGAGCATCGGTCACGCCATCATCAGTCGAGCCGTGCTGGTCGGCCTTGATCAGGCGGTACGGGAGATGGCGGCGATCGTCAGGTCCGCATAACGCTACGCCATTGCCCCAAATTCACATTTCCTTCGCGAGCCCGGTGATATGCTCGGTGGCTCCGAGGACAATGAGAATATCGCTGACCATGATCCGGGTCTCTGATTTAGGATTAAACAGCATGGTGCCGTCATGACGTTTGATGGCCACCACAATGACATCGTATTTTTTCCTGATCTCCGATTCTATCAGATTTTTGCCGTTGAGATTCGAACCGGGACCGACCACCAACTCTTCCATGATCAGATCGAGCTCTCCGGCCCGCATGGTCAAGTCAAGAAAATCAGAGACGGTCGGCCGGACTATCAGATGGGCCATACGCCTGGCGCCGATTGAGTACGGAGAGATGACCCTGGTAGCCCCAGCCCTTTTAAGCTTGGTCTGCACCCCACGAACACCGCTTGACCGGGTCATGATATAGAGGTGGGCATTCAGCCCCCTTGCCGTCAGAGTGATGTAGAGGTTATCCGCATCGGAGGCGACCACGGAAACCAGCCCTTTGGCCCTTTCGATACCGGCATTGAGCAACACCTCATCATCTGCGGCCTCTCCCTGCAGATACAAATACTGCAAATCTTCAATCGCCTTGATTTCTTCAACATCTTTCTCGATAATTAAAAAAGGGCGTTGGTGTTCCTGCAGGATCTTGCAGATTTCCTTACCGATCCTGCCAAATCCGCAGACAATATAATGATCTCGCAACCGGCTGATCTGTCGATTCATTTTTCTCCTCTTATATAAGCCGCGCAGTTCACCTTCAATCATGGTTTCGGTGACTTTGCTGAAGGTATACATGACAAAGCTGACGCTCGTGATCACCAGAAACACAGTGAAAACTCTGCCCGAAGGGTGAACGGGCACAAAATCGCCATATCCCACCGTGAAGACGGTGATAATGGTCAGGTACATCCCCATCCAAAAACTCATGTCCTCCGTGAGCATATACCCGAAGGTACCCACGAGAAGCAGCGTTATGAAAATAAGTGCTACGATTAATATTTTCCGCATCTTACCCTATCAACAGCTTGAAATAAGCCCAACAATCAACTGTCTCACCATAGCATATTGCAGGGGAGGTCCGCCACTGTTAACCTGTTGTAACTTCAATGGCTTTACCACACTTGCTGTTTGACAAAGCCAAACGGGAGGTGTATAAAAGCGCAAACTGCCCGGATGGCGGAACTGGTAGACGCAAGGGACTTAAAATCCCTCGGCCTCTGGCTGTACGAGTTCGATTCTCGTTCCGGGTACCACGTAAAATAAGGGGTTTAAGTCAAATTGGCTTAACCCCTTTTTCGTTCTTGAAGCAATTTGTACAACTGTGGTACAACCTTATTAGGGCAAGACCTAGATTTGCTGGCAAGGGCAATAGCTTCTTTGCTCATTGACCAGACTGATATTTCTGATCCAAAAGGCTGGAGAGACTAATTGAGCGGAATTAGGAAACATGACACCCTCCTCGACTTGGAGGTGAAGGATGGGATATTTGAGTCGGCCTCAACTCGTCATTCCCTTCAACGGAAAAGATGCCGTTAATATTCTCTAGAGCAGGGGGGGGGGCAGCGGGGGAACGAACCGCACCACTTAAGGGAATGTCATCCTGTAACCCATCAAAGGGTGTTCGGGATGTTGCAACGTAGTATGCACCTCCACCTGAACCTTCCATCTTTAGGAGATCTTTCTCAACAAGAGCCTTTGCCATTCTGGTGACTGACGAGGGCGATGAAGCTAACGCCCTGTCCAATAATTGGACCCTGTCCAGAATTTCACCAGCAGTTGTTTGTCCATTGATCCTTGCCATGGCCAGAATGAAAATTTCCAATTCGGAAAGAGCATGGTGCTTCTTTTCCCACTCCGACACCAACCATTTTGGAAACAGTGCAGTGCCATCAAGTCCTAATACAAATCGCTTCATAATGCCGTCGGATGTCAAATACCCGACAAGAAACTGCTCATATTGATCAGTAATATTAGATTTAGATTGCGGAAAGTGGACCTCTGTTGAGGTTTGATTTTCCGGACAATTCTTAGGTTTTTTTAATGAATTATCAAGTTGGCTTCGTTTTCTAAAAATTCTGTACCCCTAGACTTGTAGAAATTATTTACCAAGAGTATCGTTATATTTCTTTCATTCATTAAAGATCGCAGCCAAGAAATTACTGTTATCAAGTGGTTAGAATTATTCAGTGAATCGCGAGGGATGACTCCGGGTAAATTGTCAATAACCACAAATTTCGCGTCACCAATTTTCTCTTCGAATATTTTTCGATCCTCTTCCAATAGCAAATTAATTTTTCGACTCAAATTTGCTACGGAAAATATATTAAAATTGTCTTTATTAAGATTATTTTTCTTATACAGGCTCATCAGCAGGGATATCATCTCTTTGAGGGTCTCAAGACCCATTCCACAATCGATATATAATACCTTTACGGACGCAGGAACAAAGAAACGACCTGACCCATATATCTCCCCTAGGGCAATCAATAAACTAAAATCTAGGCACAATATCGTGTTGTTGACTGGTGAGTCGCCGTGAAGAAGTATTAGTTCCCTTGGCTTGCAAAGTGGGTATACGAGGAATTTAGATGTAGGTGCCTTTTCATCGAGATCTTCGAAAGAGGTGAGAGTTAGCTCTGCATCACGATCCATTCTTAAGAATTTAAGTCCATGGACTTGTTCGGCAATTTTGAAAAAATCAGAATGACTTATTTCACGATGCGACCCATTGCTCAAATCGCGAACGCATTCCATCCGGACATTCTGGAATTGGTAACCTGACAGGTCCATTTCTTCAACGCCATAATTCCTATTGATGCGGAAAGGGTTACTCTCGCCATAGGCAAGCAGCTTGATGCATGTCTTTTTACGAGATGTTTTCCTTATTAATTCAGCGGCATAAGCGAAAGAATCAGCACTAGGGAGTCATCGGTGTAGCAAAAGCATGTTGATGTAAGACATGGGGAAGTCGTAGCAACCAACCAACCCACCCGGTAGCCAAGGATGCAGTCTAGCTATTCGAGAGATAGAGATAGAGCCAAGCAAGGGGATCCGGACCAGTTTGCTAAAGGCAGTGGGCTTCGATATTCCGTGCCCAATCCCCTGTCCTGTGAATGTATTTAACAAGGTGAGTGAGCAGGCACGCCTTTTCGTGAAGGAACCTGTTTATGCTCCTTGTCAGCTCGGCAGCGGACATTTCCGAATTGAGATATTTAACTGAAGTAAAAAAAGCGATTGAGGCTAATAGGTCTTTTTCCTTAAGGGAATCTTGAAATTTAGCTCATTAAGCCCCGGCAGCACTCACCGGTATTTTTTTACACAAAGAACATGCTTTTTTAGCAATTAATCCTATCGGTTTTGTGCCGTTGCACCTTCTGCCATGCGTCCGATGGCATTCTTTTGCCATTTTGTCGTTCTCTGGGCGCACTTTACCTGCTGGCAGCCAGAAGCATCCCCATCCGGTCAAGGTTGTACGCCAAGTTGCGCAAACCGATTTTCACTCGGGCTCGGGCTATACCGATCGTGCGCAACAGCAAATTACCTGCTCTCTGGGCCTGCACACCGAAGATGTGCTCGATCCGCGAACGAATCCTGGACCTGATCTTGTTGCCTTCCTGTTCTCTTGGCGTCAATGGACGATGACGGCTCCCCTTGCGCTGGATGTGTTCGCGAAAGCCTTCTTTCGCTAGTCGTTCCAGCCTATCCGCCAATCGATAAGCCGAATCCGCCCACACGTCCTTGCTCGTGTTTTCGGAAAGGATCTGCTCAAACACTTGGCTGTCATGCTGGGCCGCGTCCGTCACCGCATAGCCTCGAGTACGGACTCAACCTCGGGGCCGTTGATTTCATCTCTAAACCGATCAGTCCCCAGATTGTGCTGGCGCGACTGCGTACCCACTTGCAAAACCGGGAATATCAGAAAATTTTAGAAGACAAAGCTGGTTGGCTGGAAATTGAGGTGCAAAAGAAGCTGACCCGAATCAATCACTTGCAAGAGGCTTCAATCATGGTCATGATCTCGCTTGCAGAGTTTCGAGATGAATGTACGGGATGGCATATAAAAAGAACGCAGGAGTTTGTCAAAACACTCGCACTGGAACTATTAAAAACTCCTCGGTTAACAAGCGTTTTAACTTCCGACTACATGGAAAAGCTTTTTAAATCCGCACCACTGCATGACATAGGTAAAATCGCCATACCGGATCATGTGCTACTGAAACCCGGTAAGTTGACCACGGAAGAATTTGAGGTAATGAAGAGCCATGCGGAAAAAGGTGCCAAGATGCTCAAGCAAGCTCAACAATATACCTCTGATAATGATGGTTTTCTTCAAGTCGCTGTAGAGATCGCCCACTCCCATCATGAGAAGTGGGATGGCAGCGGATATCCTGAAAAACTCTCTGGCGAGGCCATTCCCCTTGCAGCTAGAATCATGGCTGTTGCAGATGTGTACGATGCGCTCACCACCGCCAGACCCTACAAGTCTGCCTTTAGTCATCACGAGGCTAATGAGATCATTCTGAGTGGTTCAGGGTCCCACTTTGACCCTATAGTGGTCGCGACTTTTGTTAAGTGCCAGCCTCGTTTTGTGGAAATCGCCTCAACCTGGATCGACACCCCTCTGCAAACGAAATGATACGTTTTTCCTGGCCGCCTAACCCACTGCGTATCCCGGCCCAAAACGACCAGCATTCCGGCGGGTAAATGGCCGCCGTTCTGTTGTGAAAACGGCCTCCATCACGCCTGCTCTGGTTGCAAGATCAGACAAGGCGAAGTATTTCTCGTGTTTTTCGCATGGCAAGAGGCTTTAATCAGCACCTTACTGGCCTTGTTATTCTCATCGAGCATGTTCCGAAGGAGTGTCGCCATCACTTTTTGGCTTAAAGGTTTCATGGCGAAGCCCTTGATTCTTTGGCTTTTGCCTGCTCTTCATTGACAAGAGTGCTGTAGCCCGTGCAGAGAATGACTGGGACGTCCGGTCGAAATCTGCAGCATCTGACGAGCAAGGTCCATTCCGGTCATATCCGGCATGGTCTGGTCGGTGATGGGCTTGGCCGGCTTATTATTTGCTTAGTAGCCGTAACCTTGTGTCAGCCCGAAGTGGGCGCCTGTCAGGTCAAGCCAAAACTATCTCATCTGAGATTATTTATGACGCGAAGTGTTTTTTCAGTTTTCTTATCGCAGATCGCTCCATTTGGTAGATACATCCCCGAGTTACACCGTATGCTGTTGCGACCTCGACTGCAGACTGCTCTTTTTTGTCATGAGAACCAAGTCCATATCGACGATTAATTATATTTCTGCTTTTTTCAGAAAGTACATTCTCAACAGCATCAAGAAGGAGATCGTGCGTTTCTTTTTGTTCCACCAAATCAGCAGGATTAGCCGAAATAAGCGAATTTTCTTTATGGTGAAGTTTATCAGACCCTATTATTGATTTCTCAGTGGCTCTTTCCAAGAGAGTATTTACCAAACGGACCTGTTCCTCGTCTTTATTTCGCTTTGCCAGCGAATATTGCTCTACCAGGTTCGAGGAAATACGAATCAACCGTCCTTCAAGGGCCTGGCGTTGGATTTCTTTCTGGACCCAATGTGAGGCGTATGTGGAAAATCGCACTCCAACCGAAGGGTGATAGCGATAGGCTGCTCGCGCTATACCAAAGCTACCTATCTGATGGGCATCCTCGATTGCAATGGAATATTTGTAGAGTTTATTGATCCCAAGTGTGAGTTTTTTGACCAGATCCGTGGTGAGTAGCATGTAAATGTTACGCAGAGTATTCAACTTTTCAACGACATCGGTCAGGTCTACGAATGAGTGACTCTGTAATAGATTTCCGTCTCCTGTTCGAAGTATGCGGTCCCATATCCTGACGAGTACAGCATGTTGCAAAGTTTTTCCCAGTGGAATTGTCGTGTTCTGGGGATCCTGTGTAAATAACTGGAGTGCCTCCTGTCGCTCCAGTTCTGTCGAAGAACTAGCGCTATTGAAGAAAATCTTTCGCTGTCTAAAAAGATAACTATTTTGAATAACAGTGATCACAGCCTGGCGAAAAGTTCTGTTATTGAAGACTAAAATAGTAAATCTATGCCTATAGAGCAGGACCTCTGTCGCTAGCTCCTTTTCGTCATTTTCTGTTAGATATCGATCTTGGCAGCAAGTCTTCTGTAGGTTAAATAATGCATTCACTCTAAGAATTCTGTTCTCAAATTCACAGCTCAAACCAAGTGATCTGACTCGCTGTTGGAAAGTCAATTGCGAGGGATTAGTTTTAAGTAAATCTATGATATTAAGCGAATGGGCCATAGGGGTAGGAGAATCAAACTTTGAATTTATTAACGAGGTTTTCGAGTTGAACTGCCAATTCGGCTAGCCCCTGGGCACTCAATTGGACTTGGCTGCTGCCATCGCCAACTTGATTCGATTGTTGGTTGATTCCGGCTATGTCGCGGGTAATATCGGCAATGACCACCGTACTCTGAGCTACGTTTTCGTTAACCTCGGCGATTCCTTGAGATGCCTGGGAGATGTTGCTGGAGATTTCCCCGGAGGCCGCCGATTGTTCCTCTACGGCAGTAGCTATGCCGTTTATCACATTGTTTATCTCAACAATCACCTCGGAAATCTTTTCGATATCTTCCACGGTTGTTGAGGTCGTGATCTGCATCTCGCTAATCTGATTCTTGATATCGATAGTGGCCGATGCTGTCTGGCGGGCAAGTTCCTTTATTTCATTGGCAACAACAGCAAATCCCTTTCCTGCTTCACCGGCTCTCGCTGCTTCAATAGTGGCGTTCAGCGCAAGCAGATTGGTCTGTTCCGAAATCTCGGTGATGGTTTCTGTAACTCTGCCTATTTTTCGGGCAGACTCACCGAGTATAGCCATTTTTTCGGAGGCAAGATGGGATTGCTTGACTGCGCCCTCAGAAATTGACCGGGCTTTTTCTGCACTCTGGGCAATCTCGTTGACTGTGGATGTCATCTCCTCGGTGGAAGAAGCGACCATGTTAACATTACTTGAGGACTGTTCCATCGCTGCGGAGACTGACTGAATATTGACGCTCATTTCTTCAGTGGCAGCGGCAACTGTGGCGGATCTATCGGCTGTGTCACGAGCAGCAGAAGATAACTGCATAGAAACTGTGGCGAGATCACTGGAAGAGGTGGTGAGAAGGTTAGATTTTATGACTATCTCCCTGATCATGGCTCTTAATTGTCCGACCATTGAATTAAGCGCTTTGGCCATCACACCGATTTCATCTTTTTGGAGAATATCGAGTTTGGCAGTAAAATCTCCTTCGGCCATAGCTTCAACCATAGCTACAGACCTACCAACCGGGCCAGTGATCGAGCGGATTATCAAAAAGGCGAGGACTATACTCAAAACTAGAGCCAATCCTAACAAAGTGCCGATAACTAAATTTGATTTTCCGGCTTCAAAGGCTGCAGCTTCGCCACTTTTTTTAGCCTGATCTGTCTGCTGTACTATCAAATCATTAACTTCCTTAATGTAATCAGTTTGCGCTTTTCTGAGGTCAGTGAATAAAGATTTTTTGGCCTGGTCAATCTCTCCTTTTTTTACCATCTCGAGATAAGCCTGATAGGCTTGAATATAGATAATGCGGGTATCGACAACATCTTTCAGTTGCTTTCTACTTTCATCGTCCTTGAAGGACTTTTCCAATTTTTCTATCGATTCTCCGATCTTCCTTCTGGAATCATCTATTCTTTTGAGTTCAACATCCCATTGTTTCTCGTCGATGATGATATTGCGCAATGCACGGGCAATCAGATTGACGTTATCGATGATATCGTTCGCAACCTCGGTATTGACTATATTGTCCTTAACGAGCAATTCAATTTTATCATGTAAGGAGCCTATCACATTGAAAGAATAGCCTCCTACAACCATCATTAACAACATGATGATCCCAAATCCAATACTGAGCCGTGATCCGATCTTGAAATTTTTCAGCATTACTTTTCCTTTTTTGGAGTTTCAACATTTAGATGATATGCTTTTGAATAAAACTTTCCTGCGGAATAGGTTGCATCTGAGATGATTTCCCGTGTGTTGAGGGTATTCCACTCTCATTCTCATCCAGCACTTTCCTGAGAAGTGTTGCTAACACCGGCATGGTCAAGGGTTTCATTGCGTATCCCTTAACCCCTCCGGCCCGCGCCTGTTCTTCGTTGATCAGGGTACTGTAACCCGTGCAGAGAATAATCGGAATGTCAGGCCGAAGCTGAAGAATCTGTCTAGAGAGGTCAATCCCTGTCATATTCGGCATCGTCTGGTCAGTAACCACTGCATCAAATAGGCTCGGCTGATCTTGAAAGGTGTTCCAAGCGTCCAGGCTACTGGTGTTGACAGTCACCTTGTACCCCAATCGTTCGAGCATCTTTTTGCCTAAATCAGCCAACATTGTCTCGTCGTCAACAAAGAGGATATGTTCGGTGCCAGAAGGTACTACACAAACAGAATTGATCTCAGGGGCGACGCCCTCGTCGATAACCGGAAAAAAGACACGGAAAATTGTTCCTTTCCCAATTTCACTTTCGCAATTGATGAAGCCACCATAACTGGTGACAATACCATGAGCTATGGCCAACCCCATGCCGGTACCTTTCCCAAATTTCTTAGTAGTGAAATAAGGGTCGAAAATCCTGTCACGTATCTCCATGTCAATTCCGGGACCTGTATCACAAACAGAAAGCATGGCGAAGGTGCCCGGTAGTACATCTGGGTTTTGCCAAAGATCCGCAGCTGAAAGGTCGTGGTTATTGAGCATAATTTCGAGTATGCCGCCAGTTTGCTCCATAGCATGAAAGGCATTAGTGCAGAGGTTCATCAGGATTTGATGAACCTGGGTCGGATCGGCGAGGATGGATTTAGTGGCTGTATCGATCTGTTGCTTTATTATGATAGTTGATGGCAGTGAGGGGCGAAGGAGCTTAACGACCTCTTTGACAATTTGGCTTGGCACAAGAGGGATACGGTCAATGTTTGTTTGGCGACTGAAGGAGAGAATCTGTTTGACTAAACTAGCTGCCCTCTGGCTTGCCTTCATGACTTTGCCCAAATGTCCAATAGCAGCTGATCCTGGAGGGATTAACTGGCTTGTGATTTCGGCATAACCCATAATCGCACTGAGGATATTGTTAAAATCGTGGGCAATACCACCAGCGAGGGTGCCGATGGCCTCCATCTTTTGTGCTTGAAACAATTGTGCATGGAGGCTCTCTTTTTCTTCTTCGGCATGTTTGCGCTCTGTGATGTCGGTAAATATACAAGCAAATTTATTCGGCGCGAATTGAAAGGACGATACTTCAAAATGTTTCTGCAACTCACTTGAATAGTTTTCGAAGTGGAATTGTTCACCGGAAAGCGCAACTCGACCGTAAGCTTCGATCCAGTACTGCTCGGTATTTGGTAAAACCTCGAGAACAGTCCGACCGACAATATCTGCCGCCTTCAACCCGGTCATCCGTTCAAAGGCCGGGTTAACCGATAGAAAACGGTAATTAATCGGAATTCCCGTATGGTTACAGATGATCTCGTGTAAAGCGAAGCCATCCAACATCTCATGAAACAAGGTCTTGTAATTTTGTTCGGCCAGGCGGTGCGCGGTGATGTCACGGCTGATAGTAAGTACTGATTTTACCTGTCCTTTCGAATTCATCTCAGGTACAAGACGCCAGTTATGAATCACAGCACCCTGTTTGCCTTCAAAGCTCAATTCGCTTTCGGAAGGCAATCCGCTTTCAAATACTTTTCGGATGGACTCGCTCCAGGAGTTGCATAAGTATTCCGGAAAACCCAGCTCGTGGTGATTCTTACCAATGAAATGTTCAGCCTTTAGCACAAAAACGTCAGTGACATTTTCTGAGACAAACAGGTGTCTCCCTTCCCTATCAAAACGCATTACGATATCAGGTAGGTTTTTAACCAGTACCCGGTGTTTCCCTTCACTCTCCCGCAGGGTTTCCTCCGTCTGTTTTCGTAACAGCGCCTCTCCGATGTGTGATGCAATTCCTTCTAAAAGCTCAACCATGCCAAGCGTAAAACGGTCTTTACGACGGTCATTAAGTTGGATTAGACCAACAATTTCATCTTTGTTTCGGATTGGTATCAGGGCGAAAGAGGTATAGCCGCGATGGATGCATTGGTTGCGGGGGTTCTTTCGCAGATCCTCATTCAGAGGGATTTCAAGAAGTGGAAATGAGTCGTTTATCCAAAAGCTCCCTCCTTGTGTAAAGATAGGCTGCGAGGGGTCAGTTTTCCCCGAAATAACCAGGCCGCAGGTGCAGTCCAGCACGACCCTACCGCTCTCGTCCCGGCATATACTGTTCTCTGCAGTATTGCTGACCAAAGAGTTTTCCCTCAGGATGAAATCATCAGGAAAACCTTCCCGAGCAAAATAGGGATAGTCGTCTCCCTCTTGCAGACGAATAGCCACAGCATAGATCCCGGTACGGTTCTTTAATACTGCAAGAACACGTTGGACGGATTCTCGCAGCTCTCCTGGTCCGTTGAGTATTTGGAGGGCCTCAATCCCTATTTCCCTGAAGGTTCTTGCCAGTTTGCGTTCAGTGATATCGATCGCGAAACCGTCGATGACCCGTTCACCAGCCTGTTCATTTAATTCTTCGGAAGGGGTCAGTTTCGCATTCATTGCGATCCAAACATTTCTTCCTTTCTTTTTCCGACCTTCATACTCAAAATGATTCACCACGCCTTTTTCTTTCAACTCGGTGATGAATTCCTGCCTTCGGTTGGGATCAACATAAAACTGATTGGCAAGATCCGTGAAATCTCTAAGAACCTCTTCCGGAGTATCGCAACCGAAAATATTGGCCATCTCGGCATTGACCGTCAAAGCCTCGCCATCCAAAGAGGTCCGGAATATCCCCAGGGGCGAATTTTCAAAGAGATGACGATATTTCGCCTCGCTTATCTCCAAGGCGTTCTTGCTTTCTTTAAGATCGCGATCGAGCTTGTGGCGGTGCAGGGCAATTTTCAGAGTAGCAGCTAGTTCCTGCTCAGGTACGGGTTTGATGAGATACCCATATGGGGCTGCTATTTTTGACTGTTCCAGAAGAAGTTCATGCGAAAAACCGGTGAGGAAGACGATTGGGACGTCCAGTGTTAGATTGATTTCCTCTGCAGCTGTAATACCCGTCACAGATCCGGCCAAATCAATATCCATGAGCACAAGATCAACGCTGTTCCCTGATAGAAAAGCTATTGCTTTCTCCCCGGAGACAAAAGGCCCAGCCACAATGTAGCCCAAAAGAGAAATTATCCTTCGTAGGTTCATAGCCAGAATTGCATCATCCTCAACAATAAGAATGGTTGCCTTTAGTGACGGATCTTCAAGGGGGACAGCTTCGGCCCACATGCGGAGATCGTCAGAGGATTTGTTGATTAGGTTTTTCTTACACATCATTATGGCTCAAGTAGTTACAGGTAAGCTGTCGTTTGGCGGTGATTCAAACAATTAAGTCATGGATGATTCAACTGATGGAGCCGTTGATTGGCCTTCTGCAGTATTTCTGCTACCGATTTTATTGGCGGTATAATCACTGGCATCAAAGACATGGTGATTTTATGCTAGCAAATTACGCACCACCTTGTGGCGCTTTTCCTTATTTGCCAATATGCTAATAAAAGGTGATTATTGAAGCTTTCACCTTAAAGGAGTGAGCAATAACAGGAGTCTTTATCTAAAAAGCTAGACAGGGATTTAAAGGATTTGTCTGAAAAATTAGACGGAGTGGACCCATGATCTCGAACGGGATTATGAGAACGTGGTGGAAAACTTAAGGGGTTTGGAGCGAAGACAGGTATCGGCAAAGGCCTAAGTCGTACACGTCAATGGCTATTTGATGAGTGGGAATTTATCGCCATGAAAGGCTTGAGGATCAAAAGGGATATCTGGCAGGATTTAAAAAGCTAGATATTGAACAAAACAGATATATATCAGAATATTATTCCATTCCATGGAACCTTAAATTTTAGTTCATAACTTGAGTCGACGATGTTAATACTGAGCAGGTTAGTCTGAATTTTTAAATAAGTTTGTGATATTAAATAGTTAAAATCTTATAAAAACTTTACTTATGATAATCCGCCCAAGATGGAGCGAAGTTCAGCCATCTATCATGCATTAAGTACGGTTCTGAGTTGTTGAGCAATGCTTTCTTTGACATGGGTTTAATGATGAAGCCCTTAATCACAATTGCCTTTGCCTGTTCCTCGTTGATGAGGTTGCTGTAACCGGTGCATAAGATAATCGGTATGCTCGGACGGATCTGCAGCATCCTCCTTGCCAAGTCGCTACCAGTAATGCCAGGCATGGTACTTTAACTACAAAAATCCACACTATATATTTGGCCTTTAAAAGCTGCTGTATAGCCTCCACAACGTTCTTATTTACCGTTGTTGCTCCTGCTTCCCCGTTTTCAACCTTTGACATTTAATGTGTTCCCAGGTTGAAGGTATCGCTCGTCAGCTACGGTGCCCCTGAGCAAATCACTGCTCTTAAAACAATCCGCCAGGGTTTTATTCTCTTGATTTTAATTTAGGCCACCCTTAAACTTGTAACTAAGAAGAGTGAGGTCGTTGATGCAGATTCCAAGTAATTCAAGCTCGACAACTTTTAGCGGCATTTCGATACTCAAATCGGCGAATGAGCAGTCTAAACTCGCTAGTGACCCTATTAGCAAAACCATAGACGCCATCAACCAGACTAATACTGCACGGACCGCCGCACAACCAGTTGATGTTTCGGCTCTAACGAGGACGGGTACAGTTACAATTGAAACTCAGGAGAAATGGATTTCTCGCAATATAGCAAGGAGGTTATTATGAATATTAACGGATTGGCCAGCACTGCCTATAGCCAAATGTTCCAGGCTCCGCCACAAAGAAGCGGAGGCCAAATCATTCAGCAACAATCAACCGCGCCGCAAGGCCCCTCCGAGGAAAGCAAAGAAAGCCCTTCCCAGCAGAGCCAGGAAAACGAGGGGACGGAATCGTCATCTATTAATCTCTACGCCTAACAATTTTTAATGCCTTACGGTAAATAGGAATACCAAGGCAGGACTTGAGGCTCTGCTTTTTTATTTTCAAGCACCAGCTTCAACTGATCGGTTTTTATTAGTCGATTTAATTTTGGGTGTGGGCGGTGTCACGACTGGCTACTTGGCCGCCCATCATCTCAACTATTTTCTTTCCAGCATTGTGACCTGGAACACCATCTTCGGACTTGCAACTAAGCTGTTGCGCCACGTTGATTGCACGACATTACTTAGGCGACAAGATCAGGGACCTCCATCAGGCAGGACGATAGCAGGGATCTGGCTATCAATATCGATCAACCTGATACTGACCGGTCCTTCATCGTGACAATTGGCTTCAGAGCGATTTTTCCGAAACGGTTCCCTACTTGTACCTTACTCCTCGCAACTTACCACAAGCCTGCTTGCAGAATTGTCCCGAGATGGAGAGGGGTAATGCGATCCGTATGGTAAGCAATTTATTCAACGGAACATTGATCCTTTACATTGGGGACACACTGGTAATTTCTCTTTGAAGATTAAGGATCCAGCCAATCCGTTTCGTTTGGTCATGTCTATTCTCTCTGCACTCTTGATTTTTAGTAATGCTGCCCCAGAGGATTGGCCACCATAAATTGTCTAAGAGGGACATCGAGCCGATGTCAACGCAATTAGACAAAACAGGATGGACGTGCGTGTGGAGACGAATCAGTTAGCTTGCTTCCAGCCTTGAAATTGATGACCTTCTTGGCTGGTATGTTCATGGTTTCGCCGGATTGGGGGTTGCGTCCCTTCACGGGCGACCCGCTCTGATCCGAAAAAGTCCCGAAGAGTTACCTTGTCTCCTGCTTTCATGGCATCCGTAATTGCCCTGAGAATACTGGCCAACGCCCTCTCTGACAAGGGACATCCTCTCTCCATAAAACTGAGCCATCTCACCGAGCCCAAATAACAACCGCCCCGCATCACTTCCACTTTCCAATTCCTCCGGAACTGCCGCCCCCTCGCGCCTTCAACATTATCGTTGACATTTACAGAATGATTTCGCATACTTTTTGGTGATCATCAAAACACTCCAAGGGCTCAACCAGCCGTGCCTTCCAACAAGCAGTTTTCTTAGCAGCATAACAGCCCCATCCAGTGCACGACACAGAGGATCTTCTATGCCAAAGAAAAAGGTTGTCACGCAAAAGCAGGAAACGGATCAGACCATCGAGCAGATGCAGAGCTTGGACACACTGGTCGACGACATCCACCGCCACATTATTTCCAATCTGGGCAATGAGGTTTACGGCCACAACAAATTCCACTATTTCAATGGGCTTGCCTACAGCATCCGCGATCGACTCATCAGGATGTGGCTCAACACCCAGCGCGACTATTATGATAGCATGACCAAACGGGTCTACTACCTGTCGCTCGAATTCCTGCCCGGCAGATTCCTGATGAACTACCTCACCAACATGCGCATGGAACAGGGCTGCCGGGAAGTCCTTGAAGAACAGGGCCTCGCACTCGAGGATCTGGAAGAGGTGGAATGGGATGCCGGACTTGGCAATGGCGGCCTCGGGCGGCTCGCTTCCTGCTATCTTGACTCCATGGCAAGCCTGAAAATTCCGGGTTATGGCTATGGCATTCTCTACGACTATGGCATCTTCTATCAGAACATAGTCAACGGATGCCAGGAAGAAAGCTGTGACAACTGGCGAAGACAGGGCAGCCCCTGGGAGATCGTCAGGCGGGAACATCTCTACGAAATCAACCTGTACGGCCGCAGCGAAGCGTACCATGACGAAGACGGCAACCTGCGCTACCGCTGGGCTGATACCGAAAATATCATGGCCATCCCCAACGACATCCTGATTCCCGGATATGGCTGCAACCATGTCACCAACATGCGGCTCTGGGCTGCCCAGTCAAGCCGCGACTTCAACCTCGGCATCTTCAATCGGGGTGACTACTCAGGGGCCATGCACGACAAGGTAATGAGCGAAAACATCACTAAGATACTCTATCCTAGCGACAAGGAGATGGCTGGCAAGGAACTGCGCTTGAAACAACAGTATTTTCTTGTTGCCGCGACCTTCCAAGACATCATGCGGCGGCATAGAAAACAGCACGGCTCGCCACTCGATTTTTCTGACCACGTAGCAGTGCAACTCAACGATACGCACCCGTCCATCGCCATCGCCGAATTAATGCGGATTCTTTTGGATATTGAGGGGCTCAACTGGGATAAGGCCTGGGATATCTGCACCAAAACCTTTGCCTACACTAATCACACCGTACTTCCTGAGGCGCTGGAAACTTGGGCTGTCGATCTTATCGGACGGTTATTGCCAAGACACCTTGAAATCATCTATGAAATTAACCACCGTTTTCTTCAAGAAGTTGCAGCCAAGCATCCAGGAGACGAAGACCGCCTGAGCCGGATGTCGATTATCCAGGAGGGGCATGAACGCCGGGTACGCATGGCCCACCTTGCCATAGTCGGGAGCCATTCCGTCAATGGAGTAGCCGCCCTCCATTCCGACATCCTCAAAACAAGTCTGTTTGCCGACTTCCATCAGTTTTATCCAGGTAAACTCAGGAACATAACCAACGGGGTGACCCCTCGCCGCTGGCTCCTCCAGGCCAACCCAGCGCTCTCGAAATTGATCACCGAGGCTATCGGACCGGAGTGGATTTGCGACCTGGGCCGACTCAAAGGACTTATTCCCCTAGCCGAAGACCCGCAGTTCCGCCAGAAGTTTGCCGAGGCCAAAATGGAGAACAAAAAACGCCTGGCCCGTTACGTGCTGCGCAGGATAGGCATGGGGATCAACCCGCGGACCCTATTTGACTGCCAGTTTAAACGGATGCATGAATACAAGCGGCAACTCTTAAATATTTTGCACGTCATCACGCGCTACAACCGCATCAAGGATAACCCAGAAGGCGTTTTTTCCTCACGCACAGTGATGATCGGTGGCAAAGCCGCTCCCGCCTATTTCCAGGCAAAACTCATCATCAGACTCTTCAACGCCGTCGCTGAAGTGGTCAACAATGATCCGGATATACGGGGCCGCCTGCGACTGCTCTTCCTGCCCAACTATTGCATATCGCAGGCAGAAAAAGTCATTCCCGCCGCTGACCTCTCCGAGCAAATATCCACGGCCGGCATGGAGGCTTCCGGTACAGGCAATATGAAATTTGCCCTCAATGGGGCACTCACCATCGGTACTCTCGATGGGGCCAACGTGGAAATCATGGAAGAGGTCGGCCTTGAGAATTTCTTCCTCTTTGGGCTCAAGACAGAAGAGGTGGACCACCTGCGCCGCACCGACTACACACCGTATCGTATCTACGAGGGTGATCCGGAGCTTAAACGGGTCATCGACCAGGTTGCCACCGGCCTGTTCTCACCCGAGAAGCCACGCCTTTTTGCCCCCATAGTCGATGCCCTACTGTATCACGGGGATTACTTCCTGCTTCTTGCGGACTACAGGAGCTATATTGAGGCGCAGGAGAGAGTGGACGCACTCTTTGAGAATAAAGACGAATGGACGCGGAAAACCATTCTCAATACCGCGAACATGGGTAAGTTTTCCAGTGATCGGGCGATAATGGAGTATGCCAGCACAATCTGGGGAATAGAACCGCTGGGCAAGTAGGGGCTTCGTGGGGATATTGGGGATTCCTCCTGGCTGCCATACGACGCATGCCAGACAGAAGAAATCCCATAGAGTCGGGTGGTTAACTGCGTGACGCGAAAAAACCGTCTGCCCAGTTCCGGGAAGCAGCGAAGGCCTCTTTAACAGAGCCAAGATCCAGACAGAGTTTCTGGGTTAGGATTTCAAGCGCTACCCAGTCAGCATCTTCCAGGTAATCGAGGAGTTCAAAAAGTGGCCGGTACTCACTATCGCCATCGCGTTTCAGTGCCACTTTAAGTTTGGCTTCAAGTGGCAGCATTTCCACAACTTTCTCCATGGGCATACCCAGGATAGCGTCCATAAGGGAAAACAAACCCACCAGGAAGAGCGTGCTCGGATTGAATCCCCAATAGTCATATTCGGTAGCCAACAACTCAAAAAACTTGCCGCGCTGTAGCGAGAGAGCTGCTAACTCCTGCGGAACCTCATCCTTTCCAGTCATGTCGACCAGCAGCACAGCACGCAGCCAGCTCTTGAGCTTGAGCCAGCCAAGCAGCATAATAGCCTGATCGATGGATTGAATATTCTGGCGAAACCCGAACGAGGCGCTGTTGAGGAAGGAGAGCAGACGAAAGCTGACGGATACATCGGAGCGTATGGCTGCGGCTAGATCTTTTATGTCCACCTCCTCCTCTTCCATAAGACGAAAGAGATTCAACCGGGCAACCTCGTTAGAACCAAGCTTGCGGTCACGTACAACTTCAGGCTCTTTGAAAAAAGCCCCCTGGAAGAGTGAGAACCCCATTGCCAACGTGGACTGGAACTGCTCCAACGTCTTGAGCCCTCGTGCCAGCAGCTGGACCGGATATCTTTTCATCTGGTTCAAATCGTCCAAATCAGGTCTTCCTGAGCTGAAATCAAAGCCGATAATGTCTGCCTGGCGGCATATTTCGGCGGGAAGCTGCTGACCGGGGATAGCCTCAATCATGGTCTGGTAACCTTCGCTCCGAAGTCCTTTCAGGGCAATGGCGAGCCCTTCCATACGGAAACCAGGCAACACACGCACGACCCCATAGGCTGCCGGCAGGGCCTGCGGGATTCCGGCTAGTATGCTCAAATCGTCAAAGCCGATCATAATCTTTTTGCCGCGATTCATGGCCTCCTGCAATCCTTGATATGTGCTGGAGCACAAGCCCGCCGCACTCTCCTGTTGAGGAAAGACTTCGTAGAGGTTTCCTCTCATTACAGCGCCCAACAGCTCATACCCCCAGATGCTACGCTTGGCGTTAAGAATGGGTTGCTTGGTAAAAAAAATCGAATGTTGTCCACGTGCAAGCTGTTCTTTGGTCATACAATCCTCACATGTTGGGATAAAACCTCAAAAGGTTCTTTGTAGTATCAAGAACGAAGGAGACTTGGGTATCTTGAGATAGGTTCGCAATAACGGACACCATAAAAATGTTTTAGGCGGCTCTTCGTTGGCTGACAAATTTCTTCCAATACGCTGCTGGGGAAATATTGCCTAAGCTGGCATGTCTCCTTTGTCGATTGATTGTAAAATACTTCGATATACTCGCTGATCTCAACGATCGCTTCTTGTCGTGTACGATATTTCCTGTGATGAACCGACTCCCTTTTGAGTGTGCCGAAGAAGCTCTCCATCTGGGCATTATCGTAGCAGTTGCCCTTGCGGCTCATTGAAGGGATATTCGTTCCAATGGACACCTCCTTTGCCTGCATACAGGCTACCAGATTGGTGTCCACTTTTCCCACCCTACCTCAATCCGGCTTGATCGGTCTTCTTGGTTCACTCCTGACGTCACAAGTTTGATATTACCTACTGTATTGTTAATCCGGTCAAAAGCGGCCATGATCTGGGTGTTGTCTCTCACAGGCTTTTCAAAGAGTGAGATTTGCCTGCGGGTTGACTGAAAGAAATCACCGAGAATTGCCGCATTCGTAACCTTCACGCCATATTTGCTCCAGAAGGCGTCGGGCGAGACGGCCGATTCAGACCCCATTCAAAATTAGGAAAAAAGAAACCTGACGAGCGACAAGCAATCCGGGCTTGGCAAAATAGGCTAATCTGTCGGCTGAGCGGCGTCTCTCCAGGTTGATGCAATTTCCGCAAAGCGCGACTGGCAGGCCACAAGTGCCGAGACCACCATCGGATCAAAATGGGCACCTGAACCACTCAGGATCATCTGAAAGGCCTCTTGAGGAGGAATGGCCGACTTGTATGGCCTGGCGTTGGTGAGGGCATCATAGACATCGGCAACAGCCATGATTCTGGCCGCGAGCGGAACAGCCTCCCCCAAGAGGTTGGCTGGATAGCCACTGCCATCCCACTTCTCATGATGAAAGTGGGCAATCTCGACAGCAACCTCTAGAAAACCATCATTTTCAGAAGTGTACTGCTGCGCCTGCCTGAGCATCTTTGCTCCTTTTTCCGCATGGCTCTTCATTACATCAAACTCTACCGCGGTTAATTTGCCCGGTTTCAGTAGCACATGATCGGGTATGGCAATTTTGCCTATATCATGCAAGGGCGCCGACTTGCAGAGCTTTTCTCTATAGTCGGCTGTTAGAATGTTGGCTAATCTCGGAAGTTTGGCTAACTCGAGCGCCAGCGTTTTGACAAACTCCTGGGTTCTCTTGATATGCCATCCAGTGCATTCATCTCTAAACTCTGCCAGCGAGACCATGACCATAATGGAAGCCTCTTGCAGGTGATTGATGCGAGAAAGCTTTTTTTCCACCTCAATTTCCAGCCAGCCGGCCTTGTCCTCCAGAATTTTTTGATATTCCCGAATCTGCAGGTGGGTGCGAAGACGCGCCAGGACAATGGGAGGACTGATCGGTTTGGATATAAAATCAACGGCGCCGAGGTTGAGCCCATACTCTTCATCCTGGAGGCTATTTTTCGCCGTTAAAAAAAGGATGGGGATGTGAGCGGTCGCGGCGATAGATTTCAGCTTCTCGCAAACCGTCCAGCCATCCATGATGGGCATCATCACATCCAGTAAAATCGCATCCGGCAACGGCTCAATCTGCGCAAGTTCGAGTGCCTTCTCCCCGTTGTTGGCCACGCGGATATCGTAGGTGGGATTGAGGAGATTGGCCAGGAGACTGAGATTGGTCGGGGTGTCATCGACGATAAGGACAAGTGGTTTCATCGGTCCGTTCCTGCAGTGAGATATTCAAGCGCAAGTGCAAAATCAAACATCTGGAGGGCCTTGCTGATCTGTTCGAGGTCCGCCGGGGAGAAAGAGCCCTGCAGTAAATTTTTATTGTTCTCCCACAACTCAACGGCCTTGAAATCCCCGGTGCCGAGAAGCCCGGCAAACTCTTCCAGCCACACCACCTCCCCAACCGATCCTCCCATTCTCAACATCTTCTCCCCTGGCTGTTGCAAATTCTCAGTGGCTCCGTATGCCCGTAAAGACTCCATGAGTGCCATATAGGGCTTTTCCAGGGTCAGGATCTGCGAACGGGGATCCGCACCTGTGCTAAAGGCCTCCTCAATTGAGGCCATGGCGACCTCCATCTCCTCCGCGCCGATGGCACCAAACACTCCTCTGAGTTTATGGGCGCAGGCCAGGCCGCGCTGGCACTCCTTCTGGTTGGCACATTCAAGAAGCTCCTCATACCCAGAGGTGAAATTTTCCAGGACTTCCCCCACCACCTTTGCATAGAGGTGCCGGTCTCCGCCTGCCCGCCTCAAGCCATCGCTAAAATTCACTCCCTTGCCCGTACCTCCGACAGTACACGGTAGTAGCTGCGGCACCGGCAGCGAAGGGGGCAGGGCTTGAAGCGTCTCCTGTTTCCTGAGGGCGCAGCTCAGGGTACACCACAGCTCCTCAGGATTAAAAGGTTTATTGATATACCCGTTCATTCCGATCTGCCGGCAGCGCTCTTTTTGTGAACTGATCACATGAGCACTCAGGGCGATGATGGGGAGTGCCTTAAATTTAGGATCATTGCGGATGCGGCGCGAGGCTTCATACCCATCCAGGACCGGCATCTGTAAATCCATAAGCACGGCGGCAAAGGTTTCCGGCGGGAGGCTTTGGAGTTTCTCAACCGCCAGGGCCCCATTTTCGGCAATATCGGTGCGTACCCCTTGCATGGTCAGTAACTCGACTGCCAGCAGGCGGTTCACAGGATTGTCCTCTACCAGAAGGACCCGGCATCCCCGGAGAGTTGGGTAATCTCCACCTGTTCGGCGCCGCTCTTGCAAAGGGGTTTGGCCCACCAGCGCCACTGTAAACGGAATCTCCACCGTGAAACAGCTTCCCAGCCCCAATTGACTCTCCACCTTAATTGTCCCGCCCATGAGCGCCACCAGTCTCGCGGCAATCGCCATCCCCAAACCTGTGCCCCCATACTGGCGCGTGGTGGAGGTGTCAGCTTGGGTGAACTCCTCAAAAAGCTGGGTTATCTGGTCGGGGCTCATTCCGATGCCGCTATCCTCGACAGTAAAGATGACGCGAACGGTGTTCCCTACGAAGGACGAGGAAACGCCCAGGCGGACAAAACCTTTTTCGGTGAACTTGACGGCATTGGAAAGCAGATTACTGAGGACCTGGCGCAGCCGCAGCACATCACCGAGTAACAAGGGCGCGTCCGGTGCCAGGATCCCATCCTGCGCTGCATATTGCAACGCAAGTTTCTTCTCCTCTATTTTCGGCCGTTGCAATTCAATGACTTCATAGAGACTGTCCCCGAGAACAAAGGGGGACTGTTCCAAGGTCATCTTTCCGGCTTCAACCTTGGAAAAATCGAGGATATCGTTGATGATGGCAAGCAACGATTCGGCAGCGCTGTGGAGGAGGGTAATCTGTTCTCTTTGCTTCGCAGTGAGCTCGCTTTGTAGGGCAAGATAGGACATGCCGATAATGGCATTCATTGGTGTGCGAATCTCGTGGCTCATGTTCGCCAAAAACGCGCTCTTGGCATGGCTTGCCGCCTGGGCAGCAACAAGGGATTCCCGCATGTCGCGCAGATAGAGACGAATGCCTCCAATCAGGAGGAAAAGGGTCGTCCCTGATATGAAAACCAAGACGGTGAATTGCCATCGTATCTTGTGGAACAGCTCCATCTCCGCGACCTTGGCGTAGGTGAAAACCGTATAACCGTCACGGGTCGGCTGGCTTTGCGCCAGCAAATAGGGGCTGTCGCTTCCCGGCAGGTTGATTGACGAATATCTGGACAACTTCCCTCCAAAGGTTCCGATATTCAATAATGGAAAATCTTTACGCTTGTATTTTCGGTCACGATCCTCGGTAGACATGCGGAAAACGGGGGCATCAATAAGAGCATGATGTTCAATAATCCCCTCGCTGGCAAGAATGATTACGCCGTCGGTATTGCTGATAAAGCAGTTGAACCGGTTGAGCCATTGGGAGAATTTGGAAATATCGATTTTGACGATCACCGCGCCAATCACGGTCTTCCCATCCCATATGGGAGCGGAGAAAAATAACCCGGGGATGTTGGTTTGCCGGCCGACCGCGTACTGCCTTCCCTGTTGACCGACCATCGCGCTCTTGAAGTATGCACGATCCGCATAGCTGATGCCGATAAACGATTCAGGAGAGTTGTAATTACTGCTGGCAAGGCAGTCGCCATTGGGCGCTAGCACCCAGATAACATTGACATCCAGATCCACCTGCTGTTCAGCCAGATGGTGATTGAGCGCCATCAGGTCGGATGCGGAGTTGAGTACAGCGGGCTTGTCTTTTTGGGTCGTTATTTTGCGGAGCGCCTCCAAATCAAAGGAACGCAGGGCGGTTATCACCTCCATATCATTGGCAACAGTTGCAGGCAGGACTCGCAGAAAGGCGAGGGAACGGTCAAAGTGGTAGGTCGCTGCCGCTGCAGTCTGACTCAGCTCTGTTGAATGTTCCTCCAGACCGGCTGCAAAACGTTTATCGGTAATAAAGGAAACAACCAGATATGAAATAAAAAACCAAACGCTCAGCACACCTAGAACCACAACAGCAGCACGAGGGCTCAACCTTGTGTACGGCAACCTTTTGAACGGTTTTCGCCATTTGCCGGCAATTGGCTTGGTCTTTTCAGGAAAGATCATGGGTGTTATTTACGCTAGAGATCGAAAGTTAATGGGCAGGGATGTCTATTCGGTCTTCAAGTGAACTTCAAAAGACCACCTGACATTTTAAGCAAGCCGGGAGAACCGATTTGGGATTGGGAAGTTCAAGCCGGACACCGAAGGTCCAGCCGGCTGCGTCAATGACCTGATCAATAATCAACACCTTAGCCTTCTAGCTGCCACCGAGCGGTTTATCAAGCAGGATTTGCGCCGAACTCCCTTGGAGATTGACTGTTTCTTATACAACTCTTCATTGCGATGGGCCAAAGGTGTTATGCAAGATGTATATTTTTTTTTAACCACTTAAATTGAGGCAATTTTAGGAAATGTACATTTCATCAAGGCTGGAAAAAAGCTTTTTCCTGACTTCTTCAAATTCTTCCACCTTATTGTGGGAGGAGGAGCAGTCATACTTCGTCCGGACTATTGATGATGACTATACTTAAATGATTTTACGTTCAGTTAGGGCTTGCGAGCGCAACTAATCGTTCGCCAATCTCACGGGCTGCCAAGGCGTAATCATCAGTGCCCCGGCAACCGGACATGTAGACACGAACAGGCCGCCGATGGGCAAAAGACTCGGCAAGTTTGATATCGGTACGGATACCGGAGAGGAGCCTCCCTTGCCCGAATTGGCGAGAAACCCCCTCGGTTACGCTTCGATGCTGTCCAATTCGGCGATCGAGCATGACTGGCAGGAGGGCGAGCAGTTTCAAATCAGGGTTCAAATCTGATGCCACCCGGAAAAGGATGCGTGCCAGATTGCGTATTCCTTCTCCAGAGAGGTGATGGGGCACAAAAGGAACGATAACTTTTCTGGCCGCGCAAAGTGAGTTCATCAGAAGGTCGTCAAATGAGGGGGGGGAATCTATGATAATAAGGTCATACTGTTCTTTCAAGCCCTCATCGTGCAGGGCCCGTGCAAGGCGAGTCGAATCGCTTCTGCCGGAACCGTGCTCAAAAAGGGGATTGGCGGGAACAAGCGATAGATTGGGCCAAACCGTTGGGTAAACAGCATCGGCCAGCAGGGCCCCGGCAGAAAGGAACAGATTGTGAACCGTTGGGGCATCCTTGGCATGGGCAACATCAAGCCCTACGGCACAATGTCCTTGGGTATCCATATCAATGAGCAGCACCCGTTGGCCTTGGGCCGCAAATTCCGCTGCAAGATTCACTGAGGTAGTGGTTTTTCCCGTGCCCCCTTTTCGGTTGGTGACCACGATTATTTCGGTGGAACCCTTCATTAAAAAAGTTCAATTTTAAGGTTGGAATTATCGGTCGCAGACGCTTTGATCCCCAAGACCGCATCATGGGTCGCTCGTTGAGCCTGCATTACATATTTTTCCTTCAACTCATCAAGATGTTCGTTCAAACGCTGATTTTGAGATTCCGCAGTGCCTTCCAACCACAACTGGGTTCTCTGCGCAAACCCACCTAAAAAATCGAGGCCATTGTTGACATGCTCAATCCGCTGCCGCAACACATCCTGAAACTGTAATTCTCCCAGGACAATGGAAACCTCCTGATCAATTATCCTGTTGGCCACATCTATGCTGCAAATAACCTCTTCAAGGTGCAGAGACGCAGTTTCAAATCGTCCTTCAATGCTCGATAAATTGGCGGCCAAATTTGTCACTTTGCTGGAATCCACATTACCGGCAATAGTCTGTCTGGCGTTTTCCGTCTCAACCCCTGCTTGTTCCGCAACTTGGTTGATTCGATCGGCAATCTCTCTCGCAGATTTGTTAGCCTGGTCGGAAAGCCTGCGCACTTCACTGGCCACTACTGCAAATCCCCGACCGGCCTCGCCCGCTCGGGCCGCTTCAATAGTTGCATTTAGTGCAAGCAACTTGGTCCTATCCGCAATGTCAGCAATGTCATCCACTAAAAAACGCATCTGCCCTATCTCATCCGATAGCCTTTGAATCCGTACAAGATGATCCTCCAACTGTTCGGTCTGGCTGACGGCAAAGGAATTCAATGCCTGGATCACCTGCTGATTTTTCAAAACCTGTTCTTGCGTCACCGTAACTATTTCTAAAGATGAGCCGATCTGCTCCACCTGCAGGCAGGATTGTTCATGAATTTTCATCATTCTGCCCACCACCGCCAGCACCACGGTTTCAGTCTGCGCTACCGCCTCCCTTAATTGAACGCCGAGCACTGCGTTATATTGGGAGAGATCTGAAACGGTCTGGTGATAATTTTCTCTGATTAAGACATGTTGAGCTGAACATGGATTATGGGTGTGCAGAGTGTCGTGGTAAAAGCAGCCCGTGTGTTTACGGTAGATGGAGACAACAAAGGCAAACGTCGTCAAGGATGCAACCGCCCCGGTAAGCGCGACGTCAAGTTCATTAGGCAGGCTGAGCAACTTGTCGGCCCAATAGTGCAAGAAGTAAACGCTTACCGAGGTAAGCGCCATAACCCACAAGAGGTTTTTCAGCGATTGTATAGGGTTTGCAGGAGCCTCTAAAATCTTGCCGGGAAAGTTTAAATCAATTTTCATGTCGGTTCCCCGATGAAGAGTTATGCCCCTGGCAGGACCTGCTTGATAACCTTGACCAAATCAGGACCGGTTACCGGTTTGACCAGCCAACCGGTTGCCCCGTGTTTTTTAGCTTCATCCCTTTTCTCCTGCTTGCTCTCGGTTGTCAGCGCCAAGATTGGAACAAAACGGAATCCAGGAAGGACTCGAATGTTCTTAATGAGTTCCAGGCCTCCCATGTTCGGCATATTAATATCGGTAATGATGAGATCCGGTTTAGGACCGGCCTTCAGCAGATTCAGAGCCATGACACCATCCCCTGCATTTTCAACCTTGAATCCACTCAGTTCCAGAGCCAGCTTGAGGCTTAGTCGCATTGTTGCGGAGTCATCTACCACCATGATGGTCTTGGCCATATTGTCCCTCTAAACTGGCTGCAATGTAGAAGCAATCCAGTCGAATAATAGTTGGTCTTTGGGTTGGGTAAATATCGGACGTTGTGCAGCCAGCAATACCTGCAAATGGGCTGGGTGCAGATGGGTACAAGCGGCAAGATCAATTTTCCCCTTCGGATGTTTTTGCAGCCATTCCAAAAGACGCTCCGCATCCTCTCCGTCTACCATCTCGGAAAAAACAACCCGATCTTTCTTGAAGGTTATCGCCATTAGAAAATCTCCTTAATATCAAGCACCATCAACACCGATCCGTCTCCTAAGAGGGCGGAACCCGAATAGGCGGGAAGGCTAGCTAATATACCAGTCATCGGCTTGAGAATGATTGCCACGGTTTCCCGGAAGTCATCGACCAGAATGCCAACCGATTCGCCTCCCAGGTTGACAATCAACACCGCGAGTTCATCCTCTTCATTAGCCTTAGGCGGGACATCGACGCCGATCAATGCGTTGAGTGGTTTCAACGGCACAATCCGTCCGCGGAGGACCGTCGCCTGGTTCTTCTTTATGGTTCGGATATCAGCTCTTGGTATCCGAACGGTCTCTAGGACACTTTCCATAGGAATGCCGAAAATCTGGTGGTTCGATTCGACAATCATGACATTGGTTACCGCCATGGAAAGTGGCAACGAAAGACGGATTCGGGTACCTTTCCCTTTCTCGCTCTCCAAGTTAAGGGTTCCGTTTACCTTTTCTACCGCAGTCCTGACAACATCCATGCCAACGCCGCGACCGGAAAGATCGGAAACGACATCCGACGTTGAAAAACCGGCGGCGAAAACAAGATTGACAGCTTCCTGGTCTGAGATTCGTTCCAGCCGTTCCTGGTCAATAATGCCTTTCTCATAGGCTTTGCGTTTGATAACGTCTGGATCTATTCCCTTGCCATCGTCTCTAATTTCAATGATTACTCGATCCGATTCCTGAGTTGCGCGAATGATAATGGTGCCCGCAGCAGGTTTGCCGAGTGTGCAGCGAATCTCTGGAGTTTCAATGCCATGATCGAGACTATTCCTGATAATATGCACTAAGGGGTCCCCCAGCGATTCGATCACATTTTTATCGGCTTCAGTCTCTTCACCTTCCAGAATCAGATTAACTTCCTTGCCCAGTTTGTTGGAGGTATCACGCACGAGTCGGGGAAACCTTTGAAAAACAAAGGAAACAGGCATCATCCGTACTTGCATGATAGAGTCCTGCATCTCTTCGGCGATACGATTGATCACGGCATATTGTGCCTTGATTTCACGGGAAAGTTCTCGCACCCCAAAAACGGTCTCAGCACGTCCGGCCAGATACGGCAGTCCATTTTTTGCCACCACAATTTCGCCAATAAGGTTCATCAAACGATCGATTTTAGCCTGATCGACCTTGATACTCTTGGGCCCGGCATAGGCATCCTCGGCGCGGCGTCCAAACTTTATTTCGCTGTCTGTCCTTATTGGAGGCCCCGTTATTGCCGATTGATCACTTTGGCTTGTTTGTGTCTGAAGGATTGGAGGTGATGTAGTCCCTGTTGCGGTCTGTTGGAGTTGCGACAAAGGCGTCTCGACAATCCCTTTAAATTTACAGCCAAGCCATAACAGGAGAGGGGCCGCCGCCCCCTGAGCCAGAGCGTCTTCCAGCGCAGCATCCAGGCTTGCTACGGATTCAAGCATTCCCATTGCGTGCAGGCAGCCGGACAAAGAGGCTGTTGCCGCCTTTAACCTTCCTGTAATCCAGCCGACATTATCCGGCAGCGACAAAATTTCACGTTGCGCCGCAATCAGCGAGACCACCTCCGGACTGAGCGGAGCCGGTCCGGATTCGGAAGCTAACCTATTGTCTGAAATTGCATTTTCGTGCCAGGCAGGAGGTGTCAGTGTGCGAAGTGAGCAAAGAATTTTCTCCGCGACAACACAATTATCCGGTTCCAGTTCAATCGCCAGCAGGAGCCAACGCAGAGCTGAAGAGAGCCACAAGTCCGGATTGGATAACTCCAGCATGCTATTGACGGCGCGCGTCAACCCAGCTGTGTTGCCGGCAGAGTGGAGCGCAAGGGCTTCGGTAACAAAATCTTCATACACCGGACCCCCGTTGGGATCGCCCTGCGGCAGAATAAGAAATTGTCGGGAAACAGGAACAATCGTCATTTGATCCGGCACATACCGATAATATTCCTCAAGTTCTGCAATCGAGGCGGTACTGAATACAGTAAAGTCAAGGACACACTGGTAGGGATCTAGTTCAGAAAGTTTTGGCCAGGGTTTGCGTGCGGCTATACTTCCCCAGAGTATTCCCGGGGTCTGTCGTGCCTGATAGAAGGGGTCATCACCCTGAAAAAAACAGTCTTCACTCGGCCTGTAGGCAAGCCAATACAGAGGGGCGCCGTTAACTGCGGCACGATATGCCTCCATCCGAGTTGCTTCCGGGAGAGCAGATAGCTGCAGCAGTCGGCAGGTGGTATCCTCCGCTGGTTCGACCGGTATAGTTTCTGGTGCCTGACCATCAGCGTCCACCGTGTTTTCTCTGCCATCAACCATCAGTTGTCGCAAAGCTTCCGCCAGACTGACGGAAATATTGATATGTTTAGGATCTATGCGCTCTTTCGCTTCAAATTCGTCACAGAGCATGCCAACAAAATCCATGGCATCCAGTAACCGGTCAGCTAAAATTTGAGAATAGGCAACCCGACCGTTGCGAACGGCATCCATCAGATCCTCGCCGGCATGCAGTACTCGTGTTAATTCAGGAAGATCAAACAGACCACTGTTGCCTTTGAGGGTATGCACCAGCCGGAACAGTTCGATCATCAGTTCACTGCTCTCGGGCTCCTGCTCCAGTTGCATGAGTTTTTCGCCGATACCCTGAAGCGACTCCCGTGATTCGGAAAGAAATTGTTCAAGTAAGGGGTTCACGCGTGGACCTCCCCGAGCAGCAGTCGACAATGGGTCAGTAATTCTGTTGGTTTCACTGGTTTGACCAGATAGAGATTCGCGCCCGCAACATAGGCCCGCTTCCTGTCATTGGCCGCAGCTTCGGTTGAAATCATCAGCGCCGGAGCTTGCGGCAAGTCTCTGCCGCGCAAATCGCTGAGAAACCCGTATCCGTCTTGTTTGGGCATGTTGATATCAACGATATACAAGTCAAAGGATTCTTGGAGCGACTTTTCCATGGCCTCAATACCGTTTATCGCCTCAATCACCTGATAGCCGTAAATACGCCAACGGAAAAGCGTCCGCCGTGGAATACACCTGCGCTGAGACGGAGATCGGCCTGGGCGCCGAGATCTGCGTCGATATTCTGTCGCGCGCGAGCGAGCAGAGTGATCGGCATGGGGCCTAACTTGTGGTCCCATTCGAGATGAACGCCAACCGACGCCCCAGGATCGACATCCGAGACGCTATGATTCTTGAGAAAATCGGATTCGCTCGTTTTGCGCCCTGGCTCGTAGGCAAGTTGCGCTCCGGCGTGGAGCCCGGGAGCAAGCTCCAGACGCGCCCCCCCCTCGAGCACACCCTGGGTCGAGCGCGCGAACCAGTTTTCGCCAAAGTACCGGAGAACCGGGACGAACTCTAAGCGTTGAGAAGCCGAACCATCGTATGCCGGTTGCGAACGCAAGCCAGGGCCGAGCAGCGATTCATTGGAGAGCTCTGCGAAAACGAGTGACGGCACGATCAAGCCGAAAGCGAATGTCACGGACAGGATCGCGGCGGGGAACGGCCGAAATACGGGAAGGGCTGTCTTCATTTGCATTGAGGCTCCGCGTTCAATAAAAGGGGATTAATTAAAGTAATCTCAGAGGGGTCAGCGAGATGCCAATGAAGGTCAAAGTGAACGGCAGAAACCCCCAAGGTCAAGAGGAGAGAGATAACTCAACCACAGACTGCTTTTGCCGTTCACTTTGACCTTCTGTAAAGAAAACCCATGTGTGAGATCAAAACAAGACCGTATGCTCTGCAGAACAACCTCATGAAAGGAGTACGAGCCCCTCATGAATTCATTGCCCTGACCTACACATGTAGTCTTGCCTATTACAGTCAACCTAGACGAGTCCAAACCGGTCGGCACTTCCGGGTATCCCCATCATGGTGTCTCGCCAATCACAGTTAGAACATCCGAAAAAGCTTACTTTCCCATAATTTTTATCCATAACCTCAGGGTCAAAATAGAGGCTGTCACCACAATGAGGACAGACCCCGCTAGCAATACCGCCCCCTGTCTTTTCTCCCCACCCTATTGACCCAGGAAGAAAATCAACTGTCTGTTTTCTAATAACTTCTTTCATTTGAGGTCTCTGCTGAAATGAGATTTATAAAGGAGAAAACTGTTCCTCTAAAAAAGTGTTTCTTGACGGTGAGTTCAGAGGTTGTGCTCCGTATAGTCACAGTTTTTCCATTCACAGGTAGAACACTCGAAAAAGGTTGTTGTTCTTCCCAGTTCTTTATCAATAGCCCCTACATTAACGAAGATGTCGCTTCCACAATCAGGACATATTTCAGCTGCGATACAGTTGTCGGCATATTGAGACCACCCATTTTGCCCGGGGTAAAAACCACCAGCCTGTTTTCTGTTTATCTCTTTCATTATTGCTTTCATTTTCTCTTTCACCTTCTCTGTCATGCGAGATTCCTCCGGTAGAGAGTTTGTTACATTACAATTTTGGATTGTTATAAAATCCTGGCTATTTCCTTTTCTGCCGACCAATGAATCAATTTGACGGGTTCCCAAGGGCAGTACTCTGCAACAATTTTAGCAAGAGTTGTTCTGTTAAAGGCAAGCTTTGTGCCGGTTTTGCTGCATCGAGCGTTATGCCACTCATCGTTTTGATTTTTTGTTGATAATTGACAATAGAGTATTTGCGGAGCCACCACTGGTAGTGGGGTGAAAATGGTCATATATAGCCCGTGGCTCTATATGACCAAAATTTCACCGCCTCCTGGGGGGTACACTTTGCATGAGGGCCATGGCCTGGCTCCTGGCCGGGTTTTCATGTCGATGTTGTCATCACGATTTTTGGCGACAAAATGGTTTTCCGAAAAGGGATCGCAGGGAGGAGCCGTCAGCCTGAAAGAATACGCAGGAACCGGTTTTTGGAAATGCCGCATGAACATTCACTGCCCATATCCCTAGTGATAACGGGAAGGGACTGGGCAGCACTTTTTTTAAGGTTGCCCCGGATAGCAGATGGGAATCAGTGGTCAGCAACAGTTAAATCGTGCTGAAGAGCGTTGTTTGAGGGGATCAACAGGCGCGTGCTGCCGCGCAGCCTATCTTTTTTTTGATATGCTCAGGTTGGCTTCATCAACAGTAGGGGGGAATCAGTCTGAACAGGAAAGAGCGTTGTGAAATTGAGGTAGTGGAAGGTTAGCGAAGACCGTTTTCTGCAGGTGGAACAATACGATTCCATCATACCGTCTTCACTGGATTTTTTCGATAGGCACTACTGGGGGCGCCGTCAACATAGATGCCTTCCAGATAGGAGAGTTTTCTCGGCAGTTGGTGCGCCGTGCCCCTGGTAATCAAGAATGTCGCCTTCCGCCCGACAGTAAGCGCTCCCAGCGTCTCCATGCCGAAGAATCGAGCTCCATTTTCCGATGCGCAACGGATGGTTTCCTCCAGGGAATAGCCGGCCTTGATGAACAATTTCATCTCCTCGACCATTGACTCGCCATGGAGTATGCCCGCACTACCGGCACCGGTGCCTACAGCCGTGGTCACGCCCAATTTTCTGGCTAAACGCAGTTGGGTGAGTTGGTCGGCGAGCATCTTTTTCCAAAAAGCCTCAGCGCCGGGGACCGGCTTTCCCGGCGCAACATAGCGCTGGGAGAAACGGCAACACACATCCCCGCCGGAGCCCGAACTATCCAGGGCATTCTTGGCCCGCAGGACGCTGGGAATCCACAGCACATCCTTCTCCGCCATTTTCCTGAGATTGTCCTCGCCCATACCATATCCCTGTTCGATGGCATCGCACCCTGCCGCAAGCGCCTCCTCGACCGGTTGCTGCCCATTGGCCACCACCACCTTTTTTCCGCCACTGTGCTGCAGCAGAATGTGGCACAGGCCTTCATGGTTAAGCTGAAGAAATGGGGCTTCCTCGTCTTCGATATTGCCGGAATAACCGATCTTGAGAAAATCATCTGTTGATGAGTTGCCTGCTGCACAATCCTGCCTGCTCCGGCAGAGTCGGCCCGATGTTCGAATGTCGATTATGTTTCCCTGGGCCATCCCCTTTCGGCAATGGTCCATCAGGTTGGTTATAGCATCGCTGTCGGCCACTCCCTGCACTCCGTGTGCATGGCAGTAGCGGATATGCCGCTCGAATAGGGCTGCTTTTTCCGCAATGCCTGCCTCTTCAAAAGATAACCGCACCCGCCTGTCCACGGAGGGCGATCGCGACAGGGAGACGCTGCAATCAACCAACGCTGGCACAAGAGTACAGTGCGAGAAGTCATCGATTGCAGCCCCATCAGTGCGGGGAAGGTCTGCAGCAGAACCAACGGCGGCAATAATGCCGTCCTTTACTTCCAGATAGACATGCCTGCGCACAGCGGCGCCGCTGCCGTCAATAAAGTAACCCGCAACTATGAATCGTGTTTCGCCCATGAATATTTTGTTTTTTTATACAAGTGGTCGTGCTGTTGATACGGTTTGATCAGGTGTCGCACGCCGTTTTTCAATATATCTCATAGAATACAGCATTTGCGTGGCGTGGTTTGTTATTTTTTATAAATGCCGCAACCAACTATTAAATCGCCAAGGCGTTCTAAATACATTGATTTTGGTTCTATTTGTTTGGTTACAGGATTTAGAAATTTGTAATCCTGCCAAGCTGACGTTTGATTTTTCATCAAATTAACACGCTCTTTCATGAACTCTTTTCCATCAACATCTTTGAGATCTATCGTGTCTTTTCCAACAAAATTTCTATTTTGCCCGTGAGCAAGACATTTGCCATTCATATCATAGACAACAACATAGAGGTCACGATCAGTAAACTGTCCTAGTTTATCAGTAATCTCATAAAAAGATTTTTCGTTTCCGGTGGCTTTGATATATTCAACAGCTTTTTTCACCATCGCTACGGCTTCCTCTTTTGTCCCCTGATCAGCTGCATGCGCAAAACTCGCCAAACAGATCATTGAGAGAACAACTGCAAAACTCGCGAACATGGATGATTTTTTCATAGCGTGCTCCTTTTGAAAGATGTCTGAACAACCTGATCTCGCCAACTGTATTTCTTGAGGATTAAAGCACTTCCCACAAACATGAGACAAAACAGTTCCTTTTGTCTCATGTTTAAGCCACCCGAAAAGAGCTCGCAATCACCACGAGCCCTGCGCTTACTCATTAAAACTACTCAATAAAGACAAGGGTCACATCGGGGCAATCGGTGCCTGCCTGCCCACCCGCCTCAAACACAAGCATGTTAAAAGGTGGGGCAGAGGACACTATCAATGCCAGTATCCGTCCTTATTGAAAACCGTTTTCGTTGTGCTTCTGAGCAATGGCATCGGCCAGTCGATCCAAGGCGGTGAAGGCGGCCTGATCCGGCATGCCTTTGCACAACACCGGCTCCAGCACCTCGACCTTAAGATTGGGGATCATCCCCGCCAGCGTTTCAACGCACTTGCCGCCCCAGCCATAGGAGCCAATAATAGAGAGAAACCGTGCCTTGGGCCGCAGGGCGTTGGCCAAAAAGGCCGCAGAGGCCGCGAGGGGGTGGGGTCCGGCCAGGACGGTTGGCGTCCCGACGATAAGGGTGCCTGCGTCCACCAGGGCCATGGCCAGTTTGCCGATATCGGTAACCGCGAGGTTGAACAATTCGACCCTGACACCTCGTGCGGCCAGGGCTGCTGTCAGATAGTCGACCATGGCCCGGGTACTGCCGTGCATGGAGACAAAGGGTAACACCACCAGATTGCGGGGCGGCGACAGCACCCAGTCGCGATAGGCATCGAGGATCCACGCCGGCTGGTCGTAAATCTGGCCATGGCTCGGGGCAATCATTTCCACTTCATAGGCGGCCAATTTTTCAAGGTTTTTGGCGATGACGGTGCGGAACGGCATCATGATTTCCCCGAAATACCGTTTCGCCGCTTCATACACTCGCCCCTGATCGGTTACACACAGATCGCTGGCGGCAATGTGCGCCCCGAACAAATCACAACTGAACAGAATGCGGTCCTCTTCCAGATAGGTGACCATGGTTTCCGGCCAGTGCACCCAGGGAGTATGCACAAACCGCAGCGTCTTGTCTCCCAGCGACAGCGTCTCGCCGTCCGCGACCGTGACGATGCTGCTCTCGGCAAGGTGCAAGTGATCCATGAGCAGCGTTCTACCCTTGGGGGTGGTGAGTATTTTTGCTTGCGGAAACCGCTCGAGCACACGAGGAATGGTCCCGGAATGATCCTGTTCGGCATGTTGACAAACGATGAAATCAACCCTGGGCGTTGCGTGCAGCTGGGCCATGAGCATATCGACCATAGCCGGATCGACCGCATCCAGCAGGGCGGTCTTCTCGCTGCCTTCTATGAGGTAGGCGTTATAGGAGGTTCCATCCGGAAGCGGAACCAGCGAGTCGAAAAGACGCCGGTCCCAGTCAACCGCACCCATCCAGAAAATTCTTTCCTTGATCTGCCGCTTTTCCACAGATGCACCTCTCTTTGGTTTGGGGTGAACAGAAAACGGTTGCTGTTCTGTTGCGTTGCAAGCCGCACAAAGCAAGAATTACTCCCTTGCTTTTGACCTATGTCAATTATTTTACCTCAACAATTGAGTAGAAGAGTACAATACAAAAAAAGTTGCGGCAATACTGATGCCGGCCGGCACGCATTATCGACAAGATGCAGAGGATGGGTGGCGGTCAGCGCCCCAAAGAAAAGAAGGCCGGGCAATAACCGGTCATTACTTTTAGGGAGAGGGAATTCCATGCGCATTGACAGACGAGATTTTTTGCGGGGAGCTGCGGGTGCTGGCTGTGCCCTGGCTTTTGGGTTGCAATTCTTTCACTTCTCAGATGATCCGGAAGCGAATGCGGCGGAGGTCGAGCAGTTGGTCCGCTCGACTTGTTCGCCGAACTGCACAGGGGCCTGCGGTTTCAAAGCCAGGATCACAGGTGGCCGAATAAGTACCTTAATCCAGGCGGCCGATTATCCTGAAGATTCCTACAACCCCCGCGGTTGCCTGCGTGGCCTCTCGATGATGGATCTCATCTACGGCAAGGATCGGCTGAAGTACCCGCTCATCCGTACCGGCGCACGCGGCAGCGGCCAATTTCGCCGGGCAACGTGGGATGAGGCCCTCGATTACACGGCCGCCAAGCTGAAAGAAATCAGTAATAAATATGGTCCGGAGGCAATTGCCACCACTATCCAGGTTCCCGGCACCGGTTATGTCCAGAAAGGGGCCATGGTTGCCCTTGCCGGCCTGTCCCATTGGACCATGCATCATGGCTATGATCAGAACGGCGACCTCCCGATGTTCTGGCCGATGACCTTTGGGGTGCAGAGCGAAGAACTGGAATCGCTCGAATGGATCAACGCACGGACCACGCTTATTTTTGGATCCAATGTCATCCAGACCCGACTGCCCGATGCCCACCACCTGATTGAGGCGAAAAAAAGAGGCCGGGTGGTGGTGGTTGATCCCGACTTCTGCAGCACCTCAGCCAAGGCCGACGAATGGCTGCCGATCAAAGCCGATACCGATGCCGCCTTGGGCCTCGGCATGGCCAAAATCATTATTGATCGCAAGCTCTACGATACCGCCTTCCTCCAGGATTTCACCGATTTCCCCATTCTGGTCCGCCAGGATACCGGTAAACGCCTGCTCGCAGGCGAGGTGACCAGCTTAATGGCAGAGGCGCAGACGCGGACAATCCCCGACTACCGAAGCCTATTTGTGGTCCGCAGCGACAACGATTTCCACATCCTTGATCCGGAAAAACTCAGCCCAACCCAAGCCGAACTTGAAGGCGTCTACGAGGTGACCCTGGCTGATGGCCGGTCCATCAAGGTCGAGACAGTCTTCACGGCCTTCAAGCGGATTCTTGCCGACTATGATCTTGACAAGGTGGCCGCCATTACTGGCCTTGATCCGCTGCAGATCGAGCGGGTGACGGTCGATGCCGCTGCCAACACGCCCCTGCATGTCATTTACGGCGCCAGCAACTACCAATGGTACAACGGCGACCTCAAGGGGCGAGCCCTTTCCTTGCTCCCGGTATTGACCGGCAGCATCGGCAAAAGCGGTGGTGGCATCTCCACCTATGCCGGACAGTATCGCATCCGTTTTAATCTGAAAAGCTGGTGGTTCCCGGAAGGCTCAAAGCTCAATTGGGTGCCCTATCTCCACTTCCTCCAGGGCAAAGGCCCCCGGTATCCGAAAGACGGGATCAAGGCGATGGTTGGCGGCTGGGGCAACCCCTTTGACCAGCACAACATGAGCAATATCCTCAAGGATCGGGCGACCTCCGGCGAACTGGAGTTCATCCTGACCACCGATTTCCAGATGTCCACCAGTTGCATGTGGTCGGATGTGGTGCTGCCGGCCCCGTCCTGGTACGAAAAGTATGATCTAACCGCTACCATCCTTCATCCCTACCTCCAACTGCAGCAACCAGCTATCAAGCCGTTATTCGAGAGCAGGTCAGAGTTATGGATTTTCAGGGAGCTGGCCAAGCGGCTCAATCCGGAGTTTGAAAAGCATTTCTTCCCGCATCTTGACGAAAACGAGGCGGCCCTCAAGGTCATCGAACAGCTTTTGGCCAACGGGGGTTTGGAAACAGCCGGGATTACGCTGGCGATGCTGCAAAAGGGGCCCGTTCGCCTGCATTCGCCAGCGCCGGGTGATCGCCAGATCCCGTTCTACGAACAGGTCCAGCATCGCGTACCTTTTCCACCGCCCAGTTATCCGGCGCCCATTAAGGCTACGGCCCAGTTTCTGAAGAGCGGTCGGATCGAATTCTACAAGGACGAAGATCTGTTTCTTCAAGAAGGCGAACAACTGCCGGTGCATAAGGAGACCTATGCCGAGACCGAGTACAAGGTCAATCCGGCGGCCAAGGACAAGTATCGGTTGCGCTTTGTCACCAAAAACTCTCTCTACCGCGTCCATTCCACCCATTCCAACAACACCATCCTGCTCGAATTGCAGGACAACAAGGCCAAAGTTTTTCTTAACGTCCAAGATGCGGGGACCCGCGGCATCAGTGACGGCGACCTGGTCCAGATCTATAATGACCGGGGCAAGACCAGGGCCTATGCTATCCTCGATCCGGGCTGCAGTGCGGGCACGGCTATTTTCGAGGAAGGCTGGTGGTCCCGCTACCTGGGGGATGAATCCTACAATTCTCTGACCGCGCCCTGGATAAAGCCTTTGCATGAAATTTATTTCGTCCCCGGCATCTGGTCGCCGACGACGGTATGGAATGAATGCCTGGTGGATGTAAGGAGGATGACCGCATGAAGATGGGTATGGTGATCGATCTGGAAAAATGTATCGGCTGCCGCTCCTGTATGGTGGCCTGTAAACAGCATAACGCCCAACCGCCGCAGACCTGGTGGAATCGGGTGTTCACCCCCGGCAGCCACCGGCACCTGACGCCGCCGATTAAAGGTGTCGAGTTCTTTTTGCCGGTGCACTGCCAGCATTGTGAGAATGCTCCCTGTGAAAAGGTCTGCCCGGTCGGGGCCACCTATCATGCCGAGGACGGCGCGGTGCTTATCGATTTTGAGCGCTGCATCGGCTGCCGTTATTGCATGTCGGCCTGCCCGTATGGCGTCCGTCAGTTCAACTGGGAAGACCCGGAAAAGGCCCACAAACGCTCCGAATATCAAGATGCCTATCATTACGGCTACCCGGAGGACCATCGCCATGCCGGCCGATTGGTGTATACACCGCTACGCCCCAAAGGTGTGGTCGAAAAGTGCACCTTCTGTACCCAGTATCGGGATAAGGGCGAGTTACCGGCCTGTGTCCGTGGCTGTCCCGGCAAGGCCCGTTTTGTTGGCGACCTTGATGACCCCAACAGCGAGGTGAGCAAGATGATCAAGGCAAGAAATGCCTTTACCCTGTTGCCGGAAAAAGGAACCAAGCCCACGGTGTTTTACCTGCCGCCCAAACCTAAGGAGGTGTGAGCATGTCTGTGAAAATAAAACTCAGTATGTGGGCCAGCGGATGCTTCTTTCTTGTCGGTCTGGCAGTCTGGTTCTATCAGTTGCAGCAAGGGTTGATCCTGACCAATATGGAGAACTCCTACAGTTGGGGGCTCTATATCTCTGGCCTGGCCTTTTTTGTCGGTAACGCGGCGGGCGGCCTGGTGCTGACCTCGTCGATCTATCTCTTTGGCGTCAAACAGCTCAAACCCTTGGCTAAACTCGGAGCCCTCACCGCCTTTGCCAATGTCACCGCCGCTATGCTCATCGTCCTCCCAGATATAGGTAAACCCCTCCGTCTCTTGAATCTGCTTTTTCATCCCAACTTTATGTCGCCTTTAGTTTGGGATGTTATCGTCCTCAATCTCTACGCCCTAGCCTCAGCGACCTACCTCTATATCCTTATGCTGCCCGAACTTACCGGCAGGTTGGAGTGGCTTGCGTTCAAGGTGGACGATGCCCAGGCGTTTTCCGAACGCTGGGCCAAGCGGATGGCACCGGTGGCCTTGCTTTTCGCCATCGGCATCCATGTGGTCACGGCCTGGATCTTTTCCACCCAGGGCGCCCGTGACTGGTGGCATTCACCGGCGATGGCCCCGGATTTCGTCTCGGTCGCTATCGCGGTCGGCACCACCGTCGTCCTGCTGGCGGGAGCCTTGGCCTACGGCACTGGAGAGAAATACCAAGAGGCCTTCCGCCTCCTTGGGTTGATCATTTTTATGGCAATCTGTGTCCACCTCTTTCTGATGATGAACGACTTGGTCATCCACGCCTGGTATGGCAGTGGCGAAACCCACCGGATTATGGAGATCGCCTGGGGCGATTTCGCGTGGTTCCATATCTTTGAAGTCGCAGCACCCCTGATCGGCGCCGGCCTCCTGATGCTGCCGACTGTACGGCGCTCGCTGCCGCGTCTGGCTCTGAGTTCCGCGCTGCTCATTGCCGGTGTCTTTGTGCATCGGTTTCTGATCATGCCGGCGGCCTTTAACAATATCCCCATGACCATGACCCCCTTGGGCCTGCCCAACAGCCACTGGTCCCTGCCTATTGCCACCGGCCGATTCTTTCCCGGTATGAGCACCTTTATCGACCAGTACAGTTATACGCCCTCCCTGGTCGAGGTGGTGATTCTGCTCGGCATTGTCGCCTACGCCGTGTTGCTGATCCTGCTGGCAATCGACCGTTTACCCATCCTGGTCAAGGAAAAGCCCTAATGGCCGCCGTACCCCTGCATCCTGGTCTGCAGTGTATTTCGCAGCTGTTCAGTTATCCTGCGGGACAGACGGTCTCGGCTCCCTTGCCGGAAGGGGCAGGAGCCGAGACCGAGCAACTGAGAGCGGAGATGCAAGCCATCGATCCCATTCGTCTTGAAAACGAGTATGTCCGGCTTTTTATCAACGCTATGCCCGAGGTGCCCTGTGCGCCCTACGGTTCGGTGTACCTGGAAGGTTCGGTGATGGGAGAGTCAACGGTCAAGGTTGCGGCGATGTATCAAAAATACGGGATAGCAACCGAGGAACTGGCAGATCATATTGCGGTGGAAAGCGAATTTCTGGCCTGGCTGCATGGGACAGTGGCAGGTGATGCCGATGCGCAGAAGGACTACGAGTATCTCCTCGGCCATCTGCGGAAATGGACAGGGCCCTTTTTCAGCCAAATTGAACAGCACGACCAACTCGGTTATTACCGCCACTGTGCCGAATTTGCTCGTAAGGTCCTTATGAGCCTGGAGTAGTCAAGGGTGATGGTGCAGCGCTCTTGGCCACCATCGTATTATTCCATTTCTAAATCAAAATGAGAACGCGAAGGCAAGCGAGCAGCGACGAGACAGTACAAGTAGTACGGCGAGGAGCCGCACAGCGTAGCCGACAATGGTATCGTTTGATTTTGAGATGGAATTCATTGTCGTCATCCTTGCCCAAGAAGCCTCGGTGTTGATCGAAGGTCTTCAGCAGCTCATTTTTTCAATAGTACAAGGCAAGTAATAACCCCACGGATGCTTTCATTCGTGCCGCAGCGCTTCAATCGGATCCATGCGCGCCGCCCGGCGGGCCGGGAAAAACCCGAACACCACCCCAATGCCCGCTGAAAATATAAACGACAGTACATTGATTGTCAGGTCAAACAGGTAAGGCACGTCCATTACGCTGGCCAGCACAATGGACGCGCCGGTGGCGATGACAATGCCGACGAGTCCACCCAGAGTCGCCAAGGCCACGGCCTCGATCAGGAATTGCAGCAGCACCTCGCGCTCCAAGGCGCCAATGGCCAGTCGCAGCCCGATCTCGCGGGTACGTTCGGTGACGCTGACCAGCATGATGTTCATGATGCCGATACCGCCCACCAGCAGGCTCACCGCAGCTACGGCCCCCAGCAGGGTGGTCATCACCTTGGTGGTACCCGACAGGGCCTCAGCCAACTGCTGGGTATCGAGCACGTTGAAGTTGTCGTCGTCGCCCTCGGCCAGCTTGCGGCGCTCGCGCAACAACTGCCTGAGACTGGCCTTCAACCGGGTGCTGTCACTGCCGTCCTGCATCGACACCAGCAGGGTGGCCACTTTCTGGTTGCCGGTGACGCGGCGCTGCAGCGTGTGCAGCGGCACCAGCACCGAGTCGTCCTGGTCATTGCCCATCGCGGCCTGCCCCTTGGAGGCGAGTACGCCGATCACCTCACACGAGAACTGCTTGATGCGCAGCTGCTCACCCAGGCCGCCCACACCGGTAGCCCCGCCAAAGATCTCACGCCGTACCGTCTCGCCGACGATACAAACAGCTGCACCTGCTGTTTGTTCGTCCGGCTCGAATATGCGCCCTGAGGCGAGCTTCCAATTGCCGGTGACAAACCAGGCGTTGCTGCTGCCGGTGACGCTGGTGGCCCAGTTGCGGCCGTTGCCGACCACGGTGACGCTCGCCCGGCCTTCCGGCGCCACCGCCGCGACCCCTCCGATCTGGGTCAGGATGGCCGCAGCGTCGGCCTCCTTGAAGGAGGGAATACCTGCTCCGCCCCCACCGCCGCCGGGCCCTTGGCGTTGCCCCGGACGCACCATCAGCAGGTTGGTACCCAGGCTGGAGATCTGCATCTGCACCGCCTGAGTGGCACCTTTGCCCAGCGTCACCATGGTGATCACGGCACTGACCCCAATGACAATACCCAGAATGGTGAGAAACGAACGCAGCAGATTGCGGCGGATCGAGCGCAACGCGAGCATCAGCGTGTTGAGCAGCATCAGGGTCTCCCCGCCGTAACCGACACTGCCGAGACCAATGGAGGCGCAACGGTTGGGTGCGGATTTGGCCTATCGCTTTCTATCCTGCCATCGACAAACCGAACGATCCGGTGCGCATAGGCAGCCATGTCGGGCTCGTGAGTCACCATCAGCACGGTGATGCCGTGGTCCGTATTCAGACCCCGCAGCAGGTCCATGATCTCCTGGCTGCGCTGGCTGTCGAGGTTGCCAGTGGGCTCGTCGGCCAGCAGTACCGCCGGTTCAGTGACAATGGCCCGGGCAATCGCCACCCGTTGCTGCTGCCCGCCGGACAATTCCGCCGGGGTGTGGTGCTCCCAACCGTCCAGACCCACCGACTGCAGCGCCTTGGCCGAAGCGGCCCGTCGCATCGCCGTACTCTCGCCGCGGTACAGCAGCGGCAGTTCGACGTTCTCCTGGGCCGAGGTGCGTGCCAGCAGGTTGAACCCCTGGAAGACAAAGCCCAGATAGCGGCGGCGCAGCCGGGCACGCTGGTCGCGCGACAGTGCTTCAACATGGGAGCCGTGAAACAGGTACTGCCCGGCGCTGGGCGTGTCCAGGCAGCCGAGGATGTTCATCGCGGTCGACTTCCCCGAGCCGCTGGGCCCCATGATCGCAACAAACTCGCCGGCGTTGATATCGAGATTGATCCCTTGCAACGCCACCAGCTCGGCCTGGCCGGCACCGTATTTCTTGGTAACGCCCAGCAACCTGATCAAAGGCATCATACCGGAACTGTTCATTTATCAGCCGCTATTTTTTGATCGGTAATGACCTGCATGCCGACTTCCAGATCGCCGCCGGTGATCTCGGTCATGCGACCGTCGCTGATGCCCGGCGTCACCGCAACCGACACAGCGTCGCCATCAAGCAGCACCCAGACCTGTCGTGCCGCTGCCGTGCTGGCACCCTCCGCGGCTGATTTTCGGGTGGTGGTCCTTTTGGGCATACGCGGCGTCAGGCTGGAGACAATGCCGCTTTTGGCCGTTGCCGTGCCGGTGTTTGTGGCGGTGGGGGTAAAGCGCAGGGCGGTATTGGGGACCAGCATTACATTGCTGCGCTGCGTCGCGGTGATGGTGGCGGTGGCAGTCATGCCCGGCCGCAGGCTCAGGTCGGTATTGTCGACGTCGAGGTAGGTCAGATAGGTGACGACATTGTCGGTGATGGTCGAGCCGTAGGCCACTCTGGTAATCTTGGCAGGGTACTTGCGGTTCGGGTAGGCACTGACGGTAAAGCTGGCATTCTGATCCACCTGTACCGAGCCCACATCGGCCTCGTCGACATAGACCTGCAGGCGCAGTTGGGTCAGGTCTTCGGCCACGGTGAACAGGGTCACCGCCTGCAGCGACGCCGCAACCGCATTGCCGGGTTCGACAGCACGGGTCAGCACCACCCCGTTGGACGGCGCCCGGATCGAGGCCTTGGACAGGTTGATCTCATCGGTGGCCAGGGCAGCCTGGGCATCGTTAACGCCGGCGCGCGCACTGGCTTCGCTGGCTACCGCCCGCTTCAGGGTCGCACGGGCAACGTCAAGCTCGGTTCTGGACGGCACCTTGCCCCCGGACAGACGCGCTACTTCTTCAAGCCGCGCCAGGTTGGCCTTAGCCTCACCCACGGTCGCAACGGTTTGCTCGACCAACGCTTTGGCGACAGCCACGGAAGCACGCGAGCGCAGGATCTGGCCCTGCAGCTTCGAGGGATCAAGCTCGACCAGCACCTGGCCCTTTTCAAGGCGGTCATTGACATCAACATTAACATTGAGGACCGTGCCCGAAAGCTCGCTACCGATGTTGATCGAGCGCGTTGGCTGCAGCGTGCCGTTAGCGGTGACGGTAAGGGTGAGGTTACCAAGCCCTACGGTCTGCGTGGTGTAACTTGGTGCCCCGTTGGCGGCACTACGTGCCTGCCAGTACCACAATCCCGCGATACCAAACAGGACCAGTACGATGCCGGCCCAGAGCGCAGGGCGACGGTACCAGGTGCGCGGTCCAGGCTCGGCAAGCAAAGAGGCGAGATCGGATGGGGGCACGGTCTCAGGCGGAGGGGTACCAGCAGGAGAAGAATTCGGTGAGCTCATGAACGGGAAGTCCGAGTATTTTTTTTGATTGGGGTGGACGGCGCATCACTGCCATCGGGATGCCAGCCGCCCCCCAGAGCTTTGTACAGGCGCACATGATCGGCGCTGACATCGGCACGGGCACTGGCCATGCTGGCCTGGGTGGTGAGCTGGGTGCGTTGGGTTTCGAGCACAACCTGGAAATCCACCAAACCGCTGCTGTAGCGCTGGCGCGCCAGCAATGCAGCGTTCCCGGCTGCCTCGGCGGCGTTCTCCAGGCGCAACAGGCGCTCGCGGTCGCCACGCAGGGCGACCAAGGCGTCTTCCACATCCTTCAATGCCGTCAGCACCACGGCCTGGTAGGCCACGAGGGCTTGATCCAGCGCCGCCTGTTGGGCGCGAACCTGGGAGCGTCGGCCACCACCGTCGAAGATCGGCAGCGAGACGTCGGCCAGTACCGAACTTACGACCGATGCGCCGTTGGTCAAGGTGCCCAGCGTCAAGGCGTTCAGCCCCAGCGAACCGCTGAGCGTGAAGTTGGGCAACCGTGCGGCCTCGGCCTGTTGCACCCGGCCCACTGCCGCTGTCACCTGATGTTCGCTCGCACGCACGTCGGGGCGCTGGCGAAGCGTCTCGGCAGGTAGGCTCAAGGCCAGATTCTCGGCCGCCTGGGGGACCGGTCCAGCTGCAGCCAACTGTGGCATCAAGGCCGCAGGGGGCTGGCCGGTCAGTACCGCCAGGGCATGACAGGTCTGTTCGATGCTGGTTTGCAAGGCCGGCAACAGGGCACGGGTCTGTTCGTCCGCGGTACGCGCCTGCTCGGCCTCGATAGAGGTGACCATACCGGCCTGCAGACGCCACTGGGTAATCTGCAGCGTCTCTTGCTGGCTGGCCAGGTTGTCTTTGGCAATTGTTAGGCGTGCCTGGGCATCACGCAAGGTGATGTAAGCAAGCGCCACCTCGGCAGCAATCGACACCTGCACATCTCCCAGGCTTGCGGCGCTGGCCTGGGCGGTGGCTTCGCTGGTGGCGAGTGCGCTGCGGTTAGCGCCGAAGATATCAAGTTCCCAGGTGGCATCCAAGCCGACGGCGAAGGTGTTGACCGCACTGTTGCTCCCCGACTGGCTGCGCTGTGCCGAGGCCGAACTGCCGATTGCCGGCCACAATGCAGCTGCCGAGACGTCACGTAGCGCCCGAGCCTGTCGCAATGCGCCCTGCGCGCTCTTGACGCTGGTGTTGGCCTGCAAGGCCTGGGTCACGAGACTGGCGAGCAGCGGGTCGTTAAAACGCGACCACCACTGGGCAAGCGACGAGGTACCGTTCTTGCTCATGCCATCGGCCATCGACCACGCGGCCGGCACCTCGATGGCGACAGAGGGGGCAGATTGCGGCATCACGGACATACACCCGGTCTGCGCCAGCATCAGCAAACCCAGGACAAGCAGCCGGCTGCACATCGCCAGCAGCCCTGCGGCGCTGACGACCAGCGTAGGTGCTGTGTTGCTCAGCGATTGCGTATTCATTAGGGGTTGTTCTACTTGCAATGATACATCTCCGGCATGTCCTGGCCGTATTGTTTATCGAGTCCTACTTGCACTCGATGAGTTCGTCCTGAACCATTTTAGCGACGGCCTTGTGCGGATGAACACAACCGCTCATTTAGAGCTTGTCCGTAAATAAAGCCTCTTTACGGACAAGCTCTTAGACGATGTTTTTTCAAGTTGCACGCCTCTTATGATAACTTTACAAACCTGCATCGTGCGCAAGCAGGGCTTTCACCTTGTGCTTACATCTGATCGTAGGGCGTGACCAGGTGCCGGGATACACAGGGCTTATCTTCTCTCATACGATCCTCCGTCTCTGTCATGGTCATGCCGCTCACCACGGTCACGGTCATGATGCCCCCCGCCCCTGCCATCCTCGGGATATCCCCAAAAACAGCCGTTCAAAGATACCAGCATGGTCACCAACGCTATTGCCAATAGAATGATTTTCTTCATTGTCTCCTCCAATTATTTTTTTCTTTCCCCTTCTAGCTATTAGAACGGGAAAACTCTCAACAGTCAAATTCACTTCTTTCAATACGTATAAAGAGATACGTAACACGGGATCCTTTGACAATCCTCTACCAGCCTATCAAATTGCACATCTGTTCACCTGCTTTAGCCAGGCCCCACTTCCAGTTCCGAATTTCCGGCATATCCTGACCGTGCGTGTCAATGTACTGCTTATGCTCGATCAACTTATCCTGCACCATCCGTGCAAGCTGAGCGCCACTCGCCCCTAACTGCGGACACCTGTTGATCACATCCTGGACCAGATGAAACCGGTCCAAATCGTTCAATACCGTCATGTCAAAGGTCGTGGTAATGGTGCCCTCTTCCTTATACCCTCGGACATGCATGCTCTCGTGGTTGGTGCGGCGGTAGGTCAGGCGGTGGACCAGCCACGGATAGCCGTGGAAGGCAAAAACGATGGGTTTGTCTTTGGTGAAAAGCGCATCAAAATCGGTATCGCTCAGCCCATGCGGGTGCTCAATTTGCGGCTGCAGCTTCATCAGATCAACCACATTGACCACCCGGATTTTCAGATCGGGCAGATGCTCACGGAGGATGGAAACTGCGGCCAGGGTTTCGAGCGTCGGTACATCGCCGCAGCAGGCCATCACCACATCCGGTTCCGCGCCCTGATCGCTGCCGGCCCAATGCCAGACACCGATTCCTTGCCTGCAATGCTCGACCGCCTCGTCCATGGTCAACCATTGGGGTGCCTGATACTTACCCGCAATCACCACATTGACGTAATGCCGACTTCGCAGACAATGGTCCCAAACCGACAACAGGCAGTTGGCATCCGGCGGCAGGTACACCCGCACGACCGAGGCTTTTTTGTTAACCACATGATCGATAAAACCGGGGTCTTGATGGGTAAAACCATTATGCGCCTGCTGCCAGACATGGGAGGCCAACAGGTAGTTGAGTGAGGCGATATTTTGCCGCCAAGGCAATGCCGCGGTGACTTTCAGCCACTTGGCATGCTGGTTGAACATTGAGTCGATGATGTGCACAAAGGCTTCATAACTATTGAACAACCCGTGCCGACCCGTGAGCAGATACCCTTCGAGCCAACCTTGGCACTGATGTTCGGAAAGCATCTCCATGATCCGGCCGTCGACGGCCAAAAATTCATCGTTTGCTTCCGTTCCTGCCTGCCACTGGCGGTTGGTGGCTTCAAAAACAGCGTTCAAGCGGTTGGAAAGCGTCTCGTCGGGACCAAAAATTCTGAAATTTCGTTGCTCCTTGTTCAGCACAATCACCTCGCGCAGAAACTCTCCGAGTACGTGCGTGTCGGCGGCCTGGGTTGCTCCGGGTGACGACACCGTCACTGCAAAGTTTCTGAAATCCGGCATAATCAGATCGCGCAGCAGTAAACCGCCATTAGCGTGCGGATTAGCACCCATCCGTCGATCCCCAAGGGGTGCGAGTTCAGCCAGCGGGGAGAGGAGACAGCCCTGGGCATCGAAGAGTTTCTCGGGCTGGTAGCTTTTCATCCAACTTTCGAGGAGTTGCAGATGCTCGGGATGCTCGGCATCAACGAGGAGCGGCACCTGATGGGCACGGAAGGTCCCTTCCACCGGTAAACCATCGACTACTTTCGGTCCCGTCCAGCCTTTAGGAGATTTGAGCACGATCATCGGCCAGCGCGGCCTGGTGGCATCGTTTGTATCCCGAGCATGGTTTTGCATCTGCTGGATTTCGGCAATGACCGTATCCAGGGTGGCAGCCATCAGTTGATGCATGGTTTCCGGCTGATCGCCTTCCACAAAATACGGCGTCCAGCCATAGCCGCGGAGCAACTGGTCCAGCTCCTCATGGCTGATGCGCGCCAGGACGGCAGGGTTGGCAATTTTATAACCGTTGAGATGGAGGATCGGCAGCACCGCGCCGTCGGTAATCGGACTCAAAAATTTATTGGAGTGCCAGGCCGTTGCCAGGGGTCCGGTTTCCGCTTCACCGTCACCGATAACACAGGCAACAATCAGTTGCGGATTGTCGAACACGGCCCCAAAGGCATGGCTGAGTGAATACCCCAGCTCGCCCCCTTCGTGAATCGACCCCGGACACTCCGGCGAGACATGGCTGGGAATGCCGCCGGGGAAAGAGAACTGGGTGAACAGTTTCTTCAATCCAGCCTCATCCTGGGTGATAGCCGGATACACCTCGCTGTAGGTGCCTTCGAGATAGGTGTTGCTGACCAGCGCCGGGCCGCCATGGCCGGGACCGGAAATGTAGATCATATCCAGATCATACTTTTTGATGACCCGGTTTAGATGCACATAGATAAAATTTTGTCCCGGGGTGGTGCCCCAGTGCCCGAGCAAAGTCGGCTTGATGTGCCACGGCTTGAGTGGTTCCCGCAACAGCGGGTTGTCGTACAGATACATCTGGCCGATTGACAGATAGTTGGCGGCGCGCCAGTAGGCATCCATCTTGTTGAGCAGATCCGGCGGCAGCGGTGTTGTCTTTGCGTTCAAACTTTTCACCTCGTCATCAGTAGGTTGTTGGGCGACCAAACATTTTGCTTTCTTCACCATCTCCCGAACCATCAACGGCATGGCTGCCAAGGCAAGGAGCAGGAAGCAACGTAACTCGCCCTTGGTGTTGCATCGTGGCGCAGGGTACGCTCCTCTTCTGAAGTGCTGCGTTATTCCATTTCTAAATTAAACGTTAACTTTGTCGGCTACGCTGTGCGGCTCCTCGCCGTACTACTTGTACTGTCTCGTCGCTGCTCGCTTGCCTTCGCGTTCTCATTTTGATTTAAAAATGGAATGAGGCGTATCCTCGCTGCGCTCCTGGCAGAAGACGATGATGGCATTGACAACGACAATGGCGATGCATTCCAAATGCTCGCCGAGTATGGCCAAAATAACACCCGCAACAATGAGTATCCAGATGAGGAGGCCATGCAACTGACCCCAACAAACAGGCCACATGCGGGCAGGACTGCCAGCTGCCAATGTATGCAGGGCGGTGGTTGTGAGCCGTTGCCCCTGCTCCTGAGCAGAGAGTCCTTCCGCAGTGGTCGCACGTTGTTCTGTGACCGTGAAGGGGAGCGTCATGCTGTGGCCCTTGCGTTATGCTGCAATCCAAACGCATCCAGCTGCGCACAGGTGGTAGTGTAATCCGTATGCAGGATGCCGCGAATCCCCAGACCTGCCGCAATCTCAACGAACATTGGATTGTTTTCGATATAGACGACCTCCTGAGCCGGAACCTGGGCGATGTCGAGTGCCAGCCGAAAGATGTCTGCGTCGGGCTTGCGGAGGTGGACAAAGCACGAGGAGATGAACGAATCTACAAACCCATTCAGCTTGAATTTACGCACACGATACGCATTCAGTTCACGCGCTTCGTTGCTGACCACGATGATTTTCAGCCCATACCATGTCTTGAGCCATTGGATCAGTTCGATCATGTCAAGATAGGGCGTTGATTGCGCAAATATAAAGCGCCGAAACTGCGCCCGGGTAAAGGACCGCTCCCGGTAGAAGACCACCAGCCGCAAATATTCATCCAGGGTCAATTTCCCATCCTCATAGGTCTCGAAGGTCAGGTGATGTCGAGCCTCCATCTCTGCCAAATCCAGTTCGAAGATCGTCGCTGCCCGTTTACGGGCGTGACGATCCCACCCATCGGTGAGCAGAACACCACCAATATCGAGAAATAAGGTCGTGATTGAATTATTCTTTGCCATTCAGTCTCCAGCAATATAATCGTGCCAACTTGCAGTAGCGTTCACTCTGGGTGTTGCTAGCCCCTCTTCGCTGCTGTTAGAGTGAAGCAATCTATGCGCCGGTTTATAGTGCGTCGCGTCACATTGCCCATCATGCTGATATATATAAACAATTTCCTGATGGTTATCGACAAAACCACCTTCGGCAACCATGTAAAAAAGGTTGCATGTCATCAGTGGTTATATATGACCCATTCCCCAACCTTGTTGACCAGGCGGATGGCGGCCGGCGACCTCGAAGTGTCGTCGCTTTGGCAGAAAATCGGCACTCTTATTGGCTCAACTTTTCAGCCTGCTCGGTGTCTCCCTGTTTGCTGTAGGCCTGTTGCAGAAGACTTCTGTTGGCTTGGTGCAGCTTGCTATTGTTCCCTGCCAGACTCTCTGATTTGCGACAGAACTGCACCGTTTGCCCGAAATCGCCCTGCGCGTATTTGCTCTGTGCCAGGAGATGCCAGTATTGGGCATTGCGTGGTTCAATGCGCAGGGCTCGCTCAAGCAGCATTTCGGCCTGACCGGGTTGGCCTGACGCCAGGGCCTCATTGGCTTTGGCATAGAGGCTGCGCGCGGGACCGGACTGAACAGATGGTGATGGCTGGATCGGCACCGATGCTTCCGGGCGCTCAATCGGCACCGGTACATCCGGACGTTCAATCGGTACCGGTGTGCCAGGACGCTGGATGGGATGCTGGATCGCACAGCTTGGCAAGACAAGGAAAACCAGAAGCAGCAGCGGCAGGGGTGGTCGTCGTATAAGCGATACCAGTCCATTCATTTTGGCAGGGTCTCTTCTCGGGTGAGAACGGTTATTCCAGCCAGCGGCGGATCGAGTTGAAAATTCCATTGGTCTCCTTTTTGATTGTCTGCATATCCATTGGCGGGAGAAGCTGATCCGGGGCCGGTTCCGTACCGGCGATAAAAGGCAGAGAGACGCTGTCTGCGTTGCCTCTGGCCCATTGGATGCCCGAGGGTTCGGTCAGCTCCAGCGGTTGCGGATGCAGGGCCCGCATAATTTCGCCCCATACGGGCAGGGCACCTGTCGCGCCGGTTATCCCGGCCGGCTGGTTGTCATCACGGCCGATCCAGACCACGGCCAGCCGATCCCCGGTGAAGCCGGCAAACCAGCTGTCCCGCAGATCGTTGGTGGTCCCGGTTTTACCGGCAAGGGTGTGCGATGCCGGTATATAGCGAGAAAGAGCGTGAGCGGTTCCCTCGCTGACCACATGCTGCAACGCAGTGTTCAGGAGAAATATCTGCTCGGGGGGAAAGCGCTGCTCAACTGAGAGGCCGTAGCGTTTCAGCAGGGTATGGTCAGCACCCATAACGCTGCTGATACAGCGCTGCGGCTGAAAAAAACCGCCCGAGGCCAGGGTCTGGTACATCTGACTGACCTCAAGAGGCGTCATCTCAGCAGTGCCCAGCAGAAAAGAGGGGTAGGCGGCAACATCGCCGGTCAACCCGAGGCTTTTGGCAGTAGCTATAACTTTGTCGATTCCAATTTCCAGGCCGAGATTGATCGTCGCCAGATTGTAGGAATGGGCCAATGCCAGATAGAGCGGCACCTGGCCATGCTCTTTCTGGTCGTAATTCTGCGGCCGCCAGGTTTCGCCTCCCTGTTCTTTCAGGCTGACGGCCTTATCCTGCACGGGACTCATCAGCGTATAGCCCTGACTGAGCGCCGTTAGATATACGGCCGGTTTGATCAGCGAACCGATGGGACGCTTGGCGTGGGTAGCCCTGTTGAACCCGGCAGCGTACGGTTTGCGGCCGCCAGCCAAGGCCAGGATTTCACCGTTCTCCCGATTGGTGATCACCACCGCCCCTTCCAACTGCTGCCGTCCGGCATGCTGTTCAAGGGCGCTTAGCGTTCGGTCAAGGTGTTTTTCCACCTGCCACTGGACCTGAGGGTCAAGGGTGGTCAGGATCTTCAGCCCGTTGCCGTTCAGATCCTCCTCGCGATACTCCTTGGTCAGTTGCTGGTGCACCAAGTCGAGAAAAGCCGGGAACCGGTTGAAGCCCTTCATGATCTGGGTGGCCTTGTCGAGCGGCTCGTTCATGGCCTGCTGGAACTGCGACTCGTTAAGGAGTCCCTGTTCGCGCATGACCGTGAGCACCACCGCTCTTCTTTTCAGGCAGTCTGCAGGGTTTTTACGGGGATCGTAAGCAGAAGGCCCCTTGATCATCCCAACCAGCATGGCGATCTGATCAGCCGTGAGATCCGCGAGATCGCGACGAAAATAAAAACGACTGGCCAGACCGAAACCGTGCACCGCCCGGCCGCCATCCTGGCCAAGGAAGATCTCGTTGGCATACGCAACCAGGATGTCGTCCTTTCCATAATGCACCTCAAGGAGCAGGGCCATGATGGCCTCGTTGCTTTTGCGCAGCAGGGTCCGTTCGTTGGACAGAAAGAAGTTCTTCGCCAGCTGCTGTGTCAGGGTGCTGGCCCCCTGTACCGTTGCGCCAGCGCGGATATTAGCGAACAAAGCCCGGAATATGGAGCGAACAGCTATGCCGTGATGCGCATAGAAATTTTGATCTTCTACGGCTAAAAGGGTCTTCACCAGGAGCTCGGGGAGTTCGGACCGGTTGAGAAGGATCCTGCCCTCATGTTCCAGGGCATGAAAACTGCCGATGCGGGCCGGGTCGATTCTGATGAGAGGGAGCGGGGTGGTAGTGCCGGTGCGGGTGATTTCTCGCACCGTGCCTCCTGCCAAAGAAAACGTGACCCGCTCGGATTGTTCCAGTCCCGAAGGGTACTGAAAATCACGGGTAACCAGGTCAAAGGTGTCACCATTGCGCCGGTAGGCACCTGCGGCCGCAACCTGGCTGTCTTGGCGGTAGCCGGCCAGTTCCAGTTCGTCTTCGAGTGTCTGCGGGTCGAGGCCGAGGCCGGGATAGAGTTCGAGCGGACGGGCGTAGACCTCAGCAGGCAGCGACCAGAGCTTGCCGTCGAATTTCCCTTTAATCATCTTGTCCAGCCGCAGCACATGCAGGCTAGAGAACAGGGTCAGGAGCACAAGCGTTGCGGCAATGGCTGAGATCAGGGCCAGCCGGGTTTTCGTCATTTTCATTGCATCTCACCAATTATTTTTTCTCTGATGCCCATGAGGGTTTCTCTCGTTGCAATTCCTGTCCTTGCGGCGATGCGCCATCGCCATTACTCACCAAATTTGCGGACAAACCAGGCCTTGACCAGCTGCGTCAAAACTGCGTAGCCCAGCATCATAATAGTCAGATACAGCCAGTACAATGGGGGGAGCGGAACGAACCCGAGGGTGTTTGCCAGGGGCGAAACGGTCAGTAAAGCGCCTACCGCGACGATGATGATAGAGGTGAGAATGAGCGGCCAACTGGCCCGACTTTGGATGAACGGGATCTTATTGGTGCGGATGATATGGATGATCAACGTTTGGGTAAAGAGCGACTCGACAAACCAGCCGGTGTGGAACAGGGTCGGGTTGTTCCAGCAGTCGAATAGGTACAGCATCATGAAGAAGGTCAGATAATCGAAGATCGAGCTGATCGGCCCGATAATCAGAATAAAATGGAGGATCTTGTCAATCGTCCATTGGCGAGGCTTTGCCAACCATTCATCATCCACCTGGTCGGTGGGGATGGTGGTCTGCGAGAAGTCGTACAGAAGATTATTGACCAGAACCTGGATCGGCAGCATGGGCAGGAACGGCAGGAAGGCGCTGGCCCCCACGACACTGAACATATTGCCGAAGTTAGAACTGGCCGCCATCTTGATGTACTTGATAATGTTGCCGAACACCCGCCGGCCTTCCAGCACTCCCTGTTCTAGTACCAGCAGGCTGTTTTCCAGCAAAATAATATCGGAGGACTCCTTGGCGATGTCCACGGCACTGTCCACCGAGATGCCCACATCGGCGGCCTTCAAGGCCGGGGCGTCGTTAATGCCGTCGCCCATGAATCCTAAGACGTGGCCCTTACTCTGCAACGCCCGGATGATGCGCTCCTTATGCGCCGGCACCAGCCGGGCAAAGACGCTGGTAGCGCTGGCAGCTTCGGCCAGCTCTGTCTCGCTCATGGTCTCAATCTGGGAGCCAAGGAGGAGGTGCTCCACCGGCATGCCCACTTGCTTGCAGATGTAAGTGGTAATGATCTCATTATCGCCGGTCAGGACCTTGACGTCCACACTCAGGCTATGGAGCCGTTGCAAAGCCTCCATGGCGCTATCTTTAGGCGGGTCAAGGAAGGCCATAAAACCCAGCAGGATCAGATCGGCCTCATCCTTGACGGCGTAGACCGGCTCATCGGAAGCACCCGGCATTTGCTTGTAGGCCAGGGCGACCACCCGGAAGCCCTGCCCGTTGAGGTCGTCAGCGAGTTGTCGGCGTTTGGCATCGTGCTCGGGCAGCACCTCGATGACTTCACCCTTGGCTTCTACCCGGGTACACAGGTTCAGCACTTCATCCACGGCGCCCTTGCAGATCAGCGTATTCAGTCCGGTTTCGTCTTCCACAATCACCGACATGCGCCGACGGACAAAGTCGAAAGGAATCTCGTCGATCTTACGGTATTTCTCGTCAGCCTTCAGGTGGTCTTTCAACTCCTCATGGTCAAGGATTGCCTTGTCCAGCAGGTTCTTCAACCCGGTATGATGGAAACTGTTGAGGTAGCCGAAATGCAGCACCTTGTCGCTGGGCTCGCCATACACGTCCAAGTGCTTTTCAAGAACGATCTTACCCTGGGTGAGGGTGCCGGTCTTATCGGTGCACAGCACGTCCATCGCCCCGAAGTTCTGGATGGCGTTCAGGCGCTTGACGATCACCTTCTTGCGGGCCATTGCCAGAGCACCTTTCGACAGGTTGACCGTTACGATCATGGGCAGCATCTCCGGCGTCAACCCGACAGCCACGGCCATGGCAAACAGGAACGCTTCCAGCCAGTCGTGCTTAACAAAGCCATTAATAAGGAACACCGCGGGGACCATCACACCGATAAAACCGATCATCAGCCAGGTGAATTTGTTGATCCCCTTGTCAAAGCTGGTTAATTGACGCTGGCCGACGATGCTGGCGGCCAGCGAACCGAAATAGGTGCGGTCACCGGTATGGATAACCGCGGCGGTCGCGGAGCCGCTCTCGACATTGGAGCCGAGGAAGCAGAGGTTGGGCAGATCGAGCGGGTTCACAATATCCGCAGGCGCTGTGGCGGCTTTTTTTTCAACGGGCAAGGCTTCGCCAGTGAGGGCCGCCTGATTGAGGAACAGGTCTTTGGCGGCCAGCACCCGGACATCGGCCGGCACCATATCGCCGGCTGCCAACCGGATGATATCGCCGGGCACCAGCATCTTGAGCGAGACCTCCTTTTCCTTGCCGTCTCGTACCAGCGTCGCCGTATTGCTGACCATGGCCTGAAGTTTTTCGGCAGCGTTATCGGCCCGCATCTCCTGGAAGAAACGCAGCACTATACCCAGAACCACCATCACGAAGATGACCACCGTCGCCCGCTGATCTCCAGTGAAATAAGAGAGCACGCCCAGCGCCGTGAGCAGTAGGACCAAGGGATTTTTGATGTTGCTCAAAAGGCGCATCACGGCCGATTGATGTTTCTCCCGGGCAATCTCATTGGTGCCGTACTGCTGCAAACGGGAAAGCGCTTCAGTCTCGCTCAGGCCATCGGATTGCGATCCCAAATCCTTGAGAACGGTATCCGTATCGGCACGCGCCTTTTCCAGGAGTTGCACGGCATTCTGTGCCTCCTTGCCGCCGGAGATTGTGCCCGGAGGCGGAGATGCCTCCAGTTTATTTTTTAATGTTGCCATGCGTCCCTCGGTCTGCGTCCTATTTATTTTTTAAAATAAGCGCGTACTTTTGCTGCGATCTGGCTATCCGTCATCTTATCGCTGGGCTCCACGGCGATGATATTTGCCCCGAGTTTAGCGTGATCGAGATGATTTTTCAGCTCACCCTTGGCCTCACCGGGACCAAAAACAAGAATGGATTCGACACCGCGCAGTGCTGCCATCACTTCTGCGTAATACTGGGCGAGCTGGCCCGTATATTTTCGTTCTTGGCTATTATCAGCCTTAACCAGCTGTGCTTCATAGGGAGCCGACGAACGGCCGCCCTCACCCCGTCCGGGATGTTTTTCAATGTTGGATTGGATTTCCATGGTCTCTTCCCCTCGGGGGGAGATCAGCACAATTACTGCCTTGCGACGATCAATCCATAAACCTGCCTTCATGTTCATATCAGTCTCCTGGTTCTATTGTTACGTTTCGTTGACAGATAAAAAATCTTACGATCGTTGCCAAAGAATTTGAGCGGCTTCCAGAGGCACGGCCACACTCTCGCAACGCGGTATCACCCGAGCCGTATAGTCGGCTGGCGGACGGGTCGCCGACACAGCCGCTGTGTACACGTAACCGCCCGACGCGCCCACCAGTTGGCGATCTCGCTGCATCTCTTGCCGAAGAGGACCACCGTCGTAGAGCCCATCCGCATAGAGCTCCACCTGAACAGCATTGGGGTCCAGATCGTTAAGATAGACCTGCACCTCAAACACATGCAGTTCACCTTGCGTTTCCACCTTCACCTCGCCGAAGCGCAGGGTGGCCCATTTTTGTTCCAGCGTGTGTTGCCAAGCAACTATCCGCCTGCCGATGGCGCCGTTATCGGCACTGCGCAAGCGGTAAGCCGCAGCAGCCGGAAGGTAGTGTTGCCCGGTGTATTCACGCACTGTGCGGGTAGCGGAAAAATGAGGGGTCAACCGCGCCATGCTTTCCCGCATTCGCGCCACCCAGGCGGTGGGAATGCCCTGCGAATCGCGATTATAGAACTCAGGCACGACCTCGCGTTCGAGCAGATCGTAGAGCATCTCCGCATCATTGGCATCCCAGACAGGATCATCATTATGCTCCTGACCATCTCCCAAAGCCCAGCCCAGATCCGGGGCATAGGCCTCGGCCCACCACCCGTCCAGCACCGAAAGATTGATTCCGCCGTTCACCAGCACCTTCATGCCGCTGGTGCCACAGGCCTCCCAAGGCCGCCGGGGTGTGTTGATCCAGACATCCACCCCCTGCACCAGATTCTTGGTCAAGTGCATGTCATAGTCACTGAGAAAGATCACATGCAGACGGGTCTCGGGCCGCCGAATGAAATGCATCCATTCCTCAATCATGGCCTGCCCCGCCTGGTCCGCGGGGTGGGCCTTGCCGGCCAGGATAAGTTGCACCGGGCGCTGTGCATTGGTAAGCAGACGTATCAGCCGCTCGGGATCGTGCAACAGCAGGTTCGGCCTTTTGTAGGTGGCAAAACGCCGCGCAAAGCCCAGGGTCAACACGTTGGGATCAAAAAGATGTTTCGCTCGATCAATCGCCTTGGGCGGTGCCCCGGCAGCGGCCAATTGCAGGGCCAACCGCTCACGGGCGTAGACAACCAACGATTTGCTGGCTTCAATGCGAAATTGCCAGAGGTCGGCATCAGCGACACACCGAATATCCTGTCCAAGAGTATCCGGAGCGCCTCGCCAGCGGTTTTTGCCACAGGAATTTGTCCAAAGGTCATCGGCCGGGGCCGAGTCCCAGGTCGGCATGTGGACCCCGTTGGTTACATGTCCGACCGGGATTTCATCCTGCGGCCAATGGGGAAAAAGAGGCTCAAAGATGCACCGGCTGACTTGCCCGTGCAAGCGACTGACCCCGTTGACCGCCCCGCTGCCCCGGATGGCGAGATAGGCCATGTTGAAAGGCTCGGAGGCGTCGCTTTGGTTTTGACGGCCCAGCGCTAAAAGATCATGGAGTGTCAGGCCGAGTCGCTGCTCGGCATAGGCACCGAGGTATTGTTCGATGAGCGCCGGCGGAAAACGATCACAGCCGGCGGCCACGGCCGTGTGCGTGGTAAAGAGGTTGCCCGCCCGGGTGGCGGCCAGCGCGACTTCAAAGGGCTGCGCCGTCTCGTGCATGAAACTGCAGGCCCGCTCCAGCACGGCAAAGGCGGCATGTCCTTCATTCAGATGACAGACTTCCGGTTGGATACCGAGTGCGGCCAGCAAACGCCAGCCGCCGATCCCCAACAGCATTTCCTGTTTGAGGCGCAACTCCGGTCCGCCGCCGTACAACTCACTGGTGATGCCGCGATGCGCAGGAAAATTCGCTGCGTCATTGCTGTCCAGCAGGTACAGGTTAACCCGGCCTACCTGGACCTGCCAGGCGCGCAGCCAAACCGAATACCCCGGCAAAACGATCTCCAGGCGCAACCATTCGCCGTTCGGATGGCGCAACGGCGTGATCGGTAACTGTCCGGGATCGTTATAGGGGTAGAGGGCCTGTTGGGCGCCATCCTTGTCAATCACCTGGCGAAAATAGCCCTGTTGATAGAGCAGTCCCACCCCAACCACCGGCACGCCCAGGTCGCTGGCGGCCTTGAGTTGATCGCCGGCAACATTGCCCAACCCTCCCGAGTAAATCGGCAAGGCATCACTGAGCATAAACTCCATGCTGAAATAGGCGACGCAGGAGAGAGGGGCCTGCCCATGCTGCTGCTGGAACCATGCAGGTACGGCCACTTCCTGCCGTCTGGTCTGAACCAGGCTGTCAACCTTTTGGCGAAAAACAGGGTCTGCCAATACAGATTCGATCTGGTCGCGCGATACCGTCTGCAGGACGACCCAAGGGTTATGGGTGATTTCCCACAGTTTGGGATCAAGCTGCCGCCACACTTCGTCGGTGGAATGATCCCACGACCAGTGCATATCCAGGGCGAGCTCTGCCAGGGAATCAAACCCTTCGATTTCCGTAGGGAGCAGATTGTAGATGGGGTGACTGACGCGGGTTTGCTTGCTCATTTTCGCTATCCTGACAATCGAGAATTATTCCGCTCTTTAAGCCTGCACGCCTGCAGGGCCCGGTTCTTTCTTTACTATAAGGATGGAACAGGACATTTTACGAACAATTTCATCATTGCTGCGCCCGAAGAGAAAATGCTCAAGGTGCCCCTCTTCATGCGCCAGCAGGATCAGGAGATCTATCTGTTCATCCTTGACGACCTTGAAAATTTCCGTTGCAGGGTACCCCTCTTTAACCAATTCTCTGATCTTCAATCCTTTTTCATTTTCAGCAGCGATCGTAGCGGTCAGCGCCTCTCGAGTTTCACGAAGATTTTTCTCGTATTCTCCCACCTTGGTTCCCGCAAGGTTGATCGAATCGTCGACAACATGGAGAACAGAGAGCTCAGCTTCATATTTCCAGGCTAAAGAAATTCCAGAATGAACTGCTTTCCTGCAGTATTTTGTATCCCTGCTCACCACAAGAATCCGTTTGATACCTTCCATACCCAACCTCCGTATACATTGATAATGCCCTTATCATTGAGAATGAGCGGGGATTGCCACGCATGGCCTTGTACGCAACAGTTTCCTCGCTCCTTATTTGATTAAGCAATCTATACGCCGGTTTTTATCGTTCAACGCTTAGCACTCATCGCTCTGATTTTCCATACTAAGCACCCTGAAATTTCCACAAAGCCATTATTACCCGACGCCTAAAAATGGCCACATTCAACCATTGGTTATATATGGCCGTTCACGCCGGGCTTCTTGCTGTTACGGGAGGCTGGAAAGAAGGGACAGCACAGGAGGCTTCCCGGCGCCTGAGGATACCTGGAGCCACTGTTGCGCACGGGGAAGGAGAGAAAAAAGAGCGGCCTTGGTCCAGTGATAGAAGCCAGTGGCCTGTTACCGAACGGGAACGAGAGTTGGTTCAGGTATAAATAGAGCAGGATTTATAAAAAAAACCGTAGAGTAACTTTGCTAAGGAGTCGCAAGTATGCGTTGATGAAAAATTTGCGGCTTGCACATCCCGCAGGGCAAGGAGTGCTCTGCGGGCAGTATCGAGGGGGATTACAGATGGTTGGGGCGAAAGCCTCCGGAGAGAAAAATTTGAGGCGTCTTTCTCCGACAGCCTTCGAATTCCGGTTTTACAGAGTACAAAAGAAGCAGCAGGATGCCTACCGGCCTTCAGTGGCCACTCTTGACGACCAACCTCATTGGTTGCACATCTGCAATAACGCGCGAGTTCTGCCTCTCTGCCCGCCGGGCAGATTCAGGAGGGTTATCAGCCCTGATAGACGCAGCTTATCAGATCGGAGAGTTCATACTCCACCTGATGTTGCGACAAGGCTGCAAAGACTGCGGTCAGCTGGTCCACGTTATCAACCTGCAGCACCCGGCCGTTGTCCAGCACCCGGTACCCATTTGCCTCCAACACCGCCACCGCCTGCGCCAGTCGAGTGACCACAAGCCCCATTCTGGAGAAATCGTTCATGTAGAACAGCGGCCATTCATCATGACAGGCCAGTGGTTTTCCTTTTTCCATAATCGGTAACAGACCCATGGGGGACCCTCCGGGCTGGTTGTTGATTGATGGGTGTTTCCCGGCCCCTCGTCAGGTTGCCGGCTCCCGCTCCTGACTCATTTTGCAGACTGGATGGCAAATTATCTTCCCCATTGGGAGGCTCCGTGCTATTTTCAAAAAAAATCAGGCGCTCCTTAGCGAAAAACACCTTTTTTATCCCACGATGTCACCCCCCTCAGTTCTCAGCCTTGCCGGAGGATATCATTATGTCGAACCTGAATGATCCCAGAGTCTTTTTTGCGGCTGAACGCACGTTGCTGGCCTGGACACGCACGTCGCTGACCCTGATGGCCTTTGGTTTTGTGGTGGAACGTTTCGGCTTGTTTGTCCACATGCTGTTACCGCAGCACAATGAACCGCTGCAGCGGGGTCTCTCGTTCTGGATCGGCCTGTCGTTCATTATCCTGGGATCACTGTCTTCGGCAGTGGCAGTCCTCCAGTACCGAAAAATACTGCAGACACTTAAGCCGAGCGAAATCCCAACCGGTTATCTCGTCAATCTCAGTGCGTTAACCAATCTGGTTGTCGCCACGCTGGGGGCAGCTTTGACCGCGTATCTATTCCGGGGCACCCTTCTCTAGTACTCCAGTCGTGCCGCTTATCACTTAGCCTGCGGCCCCCCTTCTATCTCTGCCTGGGCCGGTATAATCTGCCGGTACAGGCATTTCCGTTGTGCAGTGAAGGACCACCAAGGAAGGGCTTCCCCACTCTCCATAAAATGGATTGCTGCCATGAAGGTATCGAGGACACAGGGGTCGTGGCGCTGCCTGGCTTGCTCTTCAAGGGTGCGAAACAAGACAAGCGGATCGCAGCCGATCAGCTGCTGCGGCCGTTCGATGCCAATCAAACGTAAATCTGCGGCCATGGCTTTGCCGATGTTGGGCAGCTGCTCAAGCCGGGTGACTGCTAATCTGTCTGGATTTTTCATCTGTTGTTGCCACGGGGTAGAAAAGCGTTGAGCGCCTGCCAATAGACCAATACCGCATCCTGTAGAAACGACAGTAACGCTTGAGACCAGTACTGCCAGCATTTCAGCGTCCTTATGGCTGGCAGCGAAGCGCTTCAGGCAGCGCACGGAGAGAGGTTTACAGAGCATCGATAGTGCCTGCTCATCCGTTGCAGAAGGCAATTTGGTTTCCGACCACGCTTCGGATTATAATTCCGAGGCAGTATAGCAGAAAGTCGGTCAGGGAAAGAAGAGGAAGTTGGTTATACGGAGATTTTGCATTGTTTATCGGTACCAATCAACGGACAGCAGTAAACCCATACCATGGTTTCTTATTCCTATGCGCCGCGGGACGAAGGGCCAATTCGTAATTTTTAATCTTTTCCCCTATAAAGTCCATCCATTCCACAGCCTGGAGCTGAGAGGCGAAGGGTCCCACCTCCACAATATCATTGTGTCCTACCCCAAGAGAATCCAAACAATGGTCAACCTGTTCTTTTTTCTGAAAAATCCCAACCAATGATCGCATGTGTCACCCTTTTCTTTGCAGGAACAATCTCAACGCTCCCGGTGCAGAAATCCTTTGATTATGGCTAGACCGCTTGCATACCCGATACTGCCCGGACAAACGCATCGTATCCAAATACTGTTTTAGACAAAAAACCTATCGCCTCACCTCGGCTCGTACAGATAACCGCCTGTCTGGCTGTTTACGTTTTCCAGAATGAACAACGCTGTCCTGGCTCACCTGAGGCCGCGGCCGCGCCTCTCGTCCAACCAGATCGGAACAGTGAAAGAAGACATACCAGTCACTTCTCTGCCGCATTGAGAGCTTTTTCCGGGGAAACATTTCATTCCACCAGCGAGGTATACATGCACCGGCGGTAACAACCAAATGAATGGCGCCTACGATCAATACAGCTGCTATGAAAATCTCAATGGGTTCCATCGCTCACCTCTATTGAAAGGGGGAGAGATCGGTTGAGCCCTCCCTTTTTGACTTTTCCCAGCAACACCTCAAGGCAGGCACAGCCCTCTACAAACCGAGGGCCGAAGCCGCTGTTGAAGCATTTATCAAACCAGATTACGCATTCTCCTTATGATCCATTTTTTTGACGACCAAAATAGGCAGGGCAGAAAGCGTTGCAACACGTTCAACCACGCTCCCCATAAGAATCCGCGCAAGGGCGGTATGACCGAAAGATCCCAGCACAATCAGCTGCATATTCTTTTCCTCGCCGTACTGCACAATGCCCTCGTACGGAGAACCTTCCCGAACCGCAACGACCACGGGAACACCCAATTTTTCACCTTGATCAGCCACTAGCTGCAAAGGTGTTAAACATTTACGCCGTGCCTCATCAAGCACCTTATAGAGGAGGCTCCGATTGATGGGAATATCAAGGACCGTAAGGGCATGGACCTCACCACCGTAGGCCAGGGCAAGATCAAGCGCCTGCTGCCCAGCATCCATGCTGTATTTTGATCCGTCTATCCCCACCAGTATCCGCGAGAAATTGACCTCTGCCCCGTCGGGAATCATCATGACATCGCAAGGACTGTGCCCGATAACCTTTGCGACTGTTCGCCCGAGCAATACCCGTTCGACAAAGGAACGTCGTGGGCACCCCATAACGAGAAGCCCTGCCCCTTCCTCTTCCGCCAGAGCGACAATTTCATCACTCGGCACCCCCACTTTATGAACGGTGCTGACAGTTTGGCCAAGGGCAGCAGCTCTTGCTTCAGCCTCCTGCAAACACTGTTTAAAGGAATGGCTGAACTGCTCGTTGGCATCGACTATCTTCCAGCGATGCATGTTCCCATCATACTGAGGCGTTACCGAGACCGCGACCAGCCTTGCCTGCATCGAAGCGGCCAGGCGGAGAGCTTGTTGAAATGCCGATTGACTGGGAGTGGTCGGGTCAATGGCAACCAGAATAGTTTTAGCTGGATTCAACATACTATTTATCCTCGTACGGCAATTGCTTGTTCCAGACTTCTCGCTTTGAAGAGGCTGACCAGGATGATTGAGGCACCGATCAAAAGAGCCAGACACATCACGCCAAAACTGATCTGGGTCATGAGGGTAACATTGCCGTCGGCAAAGGAGGTAACGTGCAAGGCATTTAAATACTTGGGCATGGCGAAAAACCGGCTCACCGCAACAATCAGCATGATGGTGGCCATGACATATTTGATCATGTATTCCTTGACGTAGGTAGTGCCGATGGCTCCCAATTGAACACCAAAGAGCGAACCGGCAAGAATGAGAAGGGTGAGACGAATATCCACCGTGCCGTAATAGGCCCAGATGAGTGTGCCGCCCAGGCCCATGACAAAGGCAATAACCAACTCAGTTGCCGAGGCCACGATACTGGTAGCGCCGATGATATACATCAACCCGGGAACTCCGATAAAACCGCCTACCGCAATGGTAGCAGCCAGCATGCCGGTTGCAAGGGCCACCGGAACAAGAAACCACATACTTATTCGTAAGTTTGCGGTCTTAAAGGTCAACATCGGCCAAAGTTCAATTTTCTGCAAGCGTTTGGCAAGCGTAAGACTGGTCGCATTACCCACAGTATGTTTCATCTTCATGGCATCACTCATGACATACGCGCCGACCACAACGAGTACGAACACAAAAACGAAACTGACATAGAGGTTTGACCCGGCTTGACCCCAAATCTCAAGGATATGGCGCTGGAGCACAATACCGACCTGGACACCGAGTTCGGCAAACACACCCATAATGAGGCCCAGTTTAATATCCACCTGGCCGTATTTATAGCGTTTAATGGAACCGACCAAGGCTTTGGGGAATTTGTGGCACATATTGCTGGCCACAGCCACCGTGCCCGGTACCCCCAGGCTCATCATGGCCGGCGTCAGCACAAACGCACCGCCAGAACCGATAAAACCGCTCACCAGCCCCCCCACGAAACCAACAAGAAATAAGAAGATGATGGTAAAGGTGTTCAGATCGATAAATTGAATAATCTCGTTGCCTGGTCCGTGCATAGCTTGCTCCGCCAAATTGAATTTTCTATAAAATAAAAAATCTTGTTTTTAATACGTTACGTTCGCGCCGCGCTTCCCTGTCGGTATCAAACACTGACCTGAGCACGAGGCCGGCTGTCTTTTCTGACTGCATCAGCAGCCGGTACCGTCTGGCGAACATCCGCGGGCTGGCTGACGGTGGTCGATTTAGAGCCTTCAATGCCCAAAGCAGACCAAAACGCACTCGTAAAATTTCCATGGACATAGGAAACCGCAAAAACAACAGCAACCGGCAAGAGGGCATACAGGCCGCCTTTGGTGAAATAGGTCATGACGAGGTCCTGATTGGTAAAGACGGCTGCATAGACTCCTGCGGTAAGCGCACCAAAGAGAAAACAATTTTTCACGTGCCTTTTTTTGCTTGTGGTCGACATAAACAGTTCTCCTATTTTCATTGTTTTATAAGACGTGGTCTTGTTTATTTGATTTGTTCCGGCATTTGTATAAATGACGCTGAACACGGGGACCGGTGCCTGAGAGGTCACCTCTTCCCTTCGGATTCCCTGATCAATAACGACAAACTCAATCTTTTTTCCTGAATGACACAACCGTTGCACGACCTTGCCTATCTTTCCTGATTCGCCGAGATGTTCGACCAACACGCCCTTCGCCCCGGCCTTTGCCCTGAGGACCAGGGCACTTTCCTGCATGGCTGCGGCAAACAGAACCTCCCGTCTTCCGCCATCGCGAAAAAAAGGCAGGGTATTTATATGGACCGCCAGGATGCCGTATTTGAGATGATCAGCAACGTTGATGGCATAATTCATCACGGGCTCGGTCATGTGGCCGTTTCGAGTAACAACCAGAATGAAAGGCGTTTTTTCCTGCTCCGCCAGGGGAGATGCAGCGTTGGTCATTGCGGCATCGACGGTTGGTTGTCCGGCAATACTCTTTATTTTTTCCTGGCCCATTCATGCCTCTTGTGCGTGTATAAATAGTAATATTTCTCTCTTTTCCAAGAAGTATGCCAAGGCGGGCGAGCACATGTAACATACTAATTTTTATATAAATACTGAAAATTTCAGTGAGCGACACAGGCCATAGCGTTGCATAGAGCAACACCAATCCGGCCCAGAAAGAAGAACTCGCTGAATATTGCGTTGCACATCGCAACACTACAGTGCAAGATGCAACACTGACACCGCGCGTCCACGAACCTCAAGACGCCCAATCACCGGCATCATCGCTTATTGTCTTGAGTAGAGTGCTACGAAGAGGGATTATCTTTTGGGGGAGGCCGTGCCCAAAAAACGGCAATGCAAAGCAACTATCAGCTAAAATATTAAAGAGTTAAATGCAGACATCCCCGAATTGCGCCTTCCTTCGGATGGATAAAGAGTTTTTTTACAGAAGAGCTCTGCTCTACGAGGTAGAATGGAACCAATATTGCGAGAGACAAGGAACTCGCGCACCTATTCATACTCGGGTTGCGCATTCTCCTCCCCTTGCAAGGGCAATACATCTCGGGAGCCGCTTCCAGAAGAATCTGTTTTTAGGCAGCGAAATGAAGACAACAGAGGAAGAACATTATGTTTTTTAAAAGAAGAACTGAACAAACTGAAGAAACAGCCCAAAGCAAGCCGGAAACGCCCTCTCCTCTGGATACGCTGCGCACCCAGGTTGCAGAAGCTCATCTCCCACCACATACTCTGGAAGCGGTTTCCAAAGAACTTGAGAAACTGGAGAAGACCGATCCTGCCGTCGCCGAATATTCGGTGGGTTTCAATTACATTGAACTGGTGCTCTCTCTGCCGTGGAATCAATCCTCGCAATGCAAACTTGACCTGCCGCGGGCGCAATCCCTGCTAGATGCCCGCCATTATGGCCTGTCCCAGGTCAAGCAGCGGATTCTTGAATTCCTGGCTGCCAAGACCCTGTGCAGCAAAGCCCGGCAGCATATATTGATTGTCGACGACGAAGAAATCGCCCGAACCAATATGGAGCATGTGCTCAAGAAGGATGGGTACAACTGCCACTGTGCGACTAACGGCCTGGAAGCCTTAGCGCTCCTGGCCCAAGAGGATATCGATCTGGTTGTCACCGACCTGAAGATGGAACGCATGGATGGCCTGGAGTTGCTCGAGCAGATCAACCGGATTGCACCCGAGATTCCCGTGATTATGGTAACCGGTTTTGCAACGGTCAGTTCGGCGGTGGAAGCATTGAAAAAAGGGGCGGCACACTACCTCGGCAAACCCGTTAATTTAGATGAGCTGCGCAAGACCGTCAAAGAGGTGCTTGAAAAGAAGCTTTTCGTGCAAATGGGAAAAGGCCCGATACTCTGTTTTACCGGCCCTCCGGGAACAGGCAAGACCTCTGTGGGCAAAGCGATAGCCGAGGCGCTGCAACGTCAGTTTGTGCGCATTTCGCTGGCGGGACTGAAGGATGAGGCCGAATTACGCGGCCATAGACGCACCTATGTGGGCGCGCTCCCTGGACGCATCATCAATGAGTTAAAACGGGTAGGCGTCAACAATCCGGTTTTCATGCTCGATGAGATCGATAAAATCGGCCAGGATTTTCGCGGCGACGCGGCATCGGTCCTCCTTGAGGTCCTTGATCCGGAGCAGAATGTCCGATTCACCGACCATTACCTTGATATCCCCTTCGACCTCTCCCGGATCATGTTTATTGCGACGGCAAACGATCTGAGCAAACTGCCCGGACCTTTACTGGACCGGATGGAACGTATTGAGTTTGCGGGGTACACGGAGAAAGAAAAGCAGAAGATCGCGCAACAGTTTATTCTCCCCCGGCAACTCAAGGCGGCAGGGCTTTCCCGGTCAGCCGTGCATTTTTCGCCTGCGGCCTTATCACGGGTGATCGCCGATTACACCAGAGAATCGGGACTGCGGAATCTTGAGCGGGAGATTGCTGACATCTGCAGGAAAATAGCTTTAGTCTGCCTCAAAGCCGATTCCCAGGAGGAAAGGCTTGAACTAGACGCCGAAACCGTCTCCCGTCTGCTCGGACCCCGCAAATTCTACCGGGAAGCGGCTGAAGCCGCACCGCAGATTGGGATTGCGACCGGTCTGGTCTGGGCCGAAACCGGTGGTGAAATCATCAGTGTCGAAACCGCCTTAATGTCCGGTTCGGGAACACTTATCTTGACCGGTTCTCTGGGGGAAGTTTTACAGGAATCTGCACAGACGGTTCTCAGTTTTATTCGGAGCAGGACGCAGGAATTAGAGATAACCGATAGTTTTTTTAACAACACCGACATCCATATTCATTTTCCTTCCGGGGCTATTCCCAAAGATGGCCCTTCAGCCGGAATCACCATTTTCGCAGCACTCCTTTCTCTGCTGACCCGCCGCCCGGCTCGCCGTGACGTGGCCCTCACAGGAGAGATGACCTTGAGCGGCAGGATTCTCCCCATCAGCGGCATCAGAGAAAAAATTCTTGCTGCAAAAAGAGGAGGGGTCCAATGCGTGTTGTTACCCCTGGCCAACAAAGAAGAGGTCGATGCCCTCACTGCTGATGTGATCGAAGGTCTTGAACTGGTGCTGATCGCGCATGCAAGTGAGATTGTCGACCGGGTCTTTGCGGCGCAGGCGTATATTTTGCCATTATAACCATTCAGACCGGTCAAAGCGGGACAAACGAAAATACAACAGGTAATCAGGCGTCGGGATTTCCCAACCCGTAGCGTTTTATCTTGCGCCACAGGGAGACCCTGTCGATACCGAGAATTTTTGCTGCCACCGATTTATTGCCCTCGACCTCGTCGAGGACCTCCAGAATGTACTGTTTTTCATGCTCATCCAGAGCAGGCCAGCGCTGCCTGTTGTCACGAACGGCCGTCGTGCCGATTTCACCCAGATCGGTCCTGAAGTGCTGAGGCAGGACAAGATCTCCTGTGCAATGGATCAAGAGACGCTGCACGATATTTTCCAGTTCCCGGATATTGCCAGGGTATTCATAACTCATGAGTTGCTGCGCGGCAGCGCCTGAGAGTCGGGGCACTATCGTTCCCGGACGGGAATGCTTGGCAAGAAAATGATTGGCAAGAAGAGGGATATCCTCCTTGCGTTCAGTGAGGGAGGGTACATTGAGGGTGAGAACATCCAGCCGATAGTAAAGATCGCTCCTGAACGCCCCGTCTTCAGTCTCTTTTTTCAGGTCTTTGTTGGTTGCCGCCACTATTCGGATATCAACCGCAATTTCTTCCGTCCCCCCGACCCGCAACAAGGTCCGCTCCTGGAGCACTCGCAACAGCTTCACCTGCATCGACAGGGGGAGTTCGCCTACCTCATCAAAAAAAACCGTGCCGCTTTCAGCTATTTCCAGGAGCCCTTTCTTGCATTTGTTGGCCCCGGTAAAAGCACCGCGTTCGTATCCGAACAACTCGCTGGTAATCAGTTCTTCGGTGAAGGCACCACAATTGAATGCCACAAAACGTTTTCCTGCACGAGGGCTCAGTTCATGGATGGTTCTGGCGACCAGTTCTTTGCCGGTACCGGTCTCGCCCTGGATCAAGACATTGCAGTCAAGTTGCGCGACCTGATTGATTTTTTCGCGAAGAGCTACAATCTTCAGGCTTTGACCGATAATCTTCGCCGCACCTGTCTGGGTATAAACCTGTTGCCGCAGGCTGTGAATTTCTTTGCGTAAATAATTCTTTTCTAAGGCCTTTTCAACAACGACCCGCAGCTCATCTATCTTGAAAGGTTTGGCAATGTAGTGATAGGCGCCCTGCCGCATAGCTTCCACAGCCGTGTCCACGCTGGCATAACCGGTAATGACCACCACTTCGGTTGAGGGCCAGAGTTTTTTGGCCTCAGCCAGTACGGCCATGCCGTCTCGTCCCTTCATCCGCAAGTCAGTGAGCACAAGATCAACTTCTTCCTGTTGCAGGATATCGATTGCCTGTTGGCCGTCCTCAGCCACCAGAGCTGTATATCCGTCCTTCTTTAAGATATGGGCCAGATTTTCGCGGGCGATGGGTTCATCATCGACAATAAGAATTTTTCGATTTTCCATGCCCTTATACGGAAACGTGTTTGTTATTATTTTCGACAGGGAGGCGGATAACAAAGGCAGCCCCCTGCCCGGGGCTACTTTGCACCGTGATATTGCCGTGATGTTTTTGAATTATTCCGTATGCCACGGAAAGGCCGAGCCCTGTCCCTTTCCCTTCTTCCTTGGTTGTATAAAAGGGATCAAAAAGTTGCCCCTGAATTTCCTCCGGGATGCCGTGACCGGTATCGCGCACCTCGATACGTACCTCTGAGGCGTTGGTGTCTTTTTCCGCCGTAATGACGATTTGGCCGCAACCTTCGATCGATTGGGTTGCATTAAGAATCAAGTTAATAAAAACTTCCTGCAGACGTTGTGCATCCATAGGGAAAATAAGATCTTCCGGAACTTGCAACACAATATCTATATCAGCCGGGACCTGGCTCTGAGCAAGCTGCACAGACCGTTTGACCACTTCATATAATTGTGATGGTCGCAAGGAAAATTCGGTCACCCGGGAAAATTCAAGAAGGCCTTTAACAACATCCCTGGCCCTGATGGTCTCATGGTCGATATTTTTCAACATCCGCATGATAAAGGCGGCATCACCTGTGGTGAACTCATCAATTGCAATCTGGCAAGAGGTGGAAATATTATTGAGCGGGTTGTTCAACTGATGCGCCACCCCTGCCGTAAGCGTACCAATAGAGGAGAGTTTCTTTGATTGCACCAGTTGATCCTGCCTTCGTTCCAGTTCAAACACCATGGTATTGAAGGCCTCCATTACCTGTTGCATTTCATCCCTGGTATTGATCACGTCAATTTTATTAAACTTCCCCAGGGCAATATCTTCCGTTGCCTTTTTGATGATAAAAAGCGGCTTGAAAATATAATAGACAATTAATAACGACAGGATAACCCCTATTAATACCGCCAAGCTCCCCCATGACACGAGCTGTCTTTTCAAGACCGACAGAATACTGTGAATCTGGCCACGTTCAAAATCAACCAAATCTTTACTCAATTCGGTCATACGTTTACCCTGATCACGAAGACGCTCTTCAATCCGGGTATATTGGATGGTATCAAAGCTTTTCAGCAGCGAGAACTGATCCATAGTTGCCTTATAGTCGGCAATTTGCCCATCAAGCTCGCGTAACATGGGGGCTACCCTATACTTATCAGCCCTGGCGAGCAATGCTTTCCCCGTATCCATGGCGAGGTCAAGATACCGGTTGTTTTCGCGGAAGGCCTCCTCCTTGTTATAGAGGAGATAGTTTTTTTCATAGCGACGCACTTCGAGAATAATATTGTGCAAATTGTAGGCGAGTTCTAAAAATTCGACTTTTGTTTCCGTCGTGCGCAAATCATCATAGGAAACAAGCACCATGCTGAAAATTCCCACGATATAACATCCGAGAATACAGATAATTTTGCCGCTCAGATTCATATAAAATGATTTAGCCACCTTCTCGACTCCTCTCTCAGATGTAACGCCAACAGTCCCTTTTCCTGGCTGCCCCCGTTTTTAAGGGAAGAATGCTTCAGTGGTGCAACATAGACCAGAAGAATATCTCATCTGCGGTCCTCTCCCCCTTAGCAAAAAGGCGACCAACACCCGCATCATTTGGGCCAATCAACCGCCCGGTCGAGCATGACCGGCAGGCCGCCCTGCTCTTCCGGGGCAAAGCCGAAGACCTCCCGCCAGATGGTGTCGTTTTCCATGCAAAAATAGATGCAGGTACGACTGTGGGCATATTTTTGTAATTCCTCCAGGATGAATCGGTACATCATCACCCGTTGCGTCCTGAAATAGCGCCGTTTACCGTCAAGGCCGTCGATGAATTCCTGATAGAAAAAACGTGAGGCAGGAAAGCGTTCAGCCGCGATCTGTTTCAATGCTGGCAGATAACGCAGCGCCCCCATACTTATCCAGGCGATGGACTCGGCCGGCACCTCGGCAAATAGGCGCGCAATGGTCTGCCGGTATCCCTCTTGCCAGCCGTCATGGAGGATGATCGGGTCAAAATGAAAGGCCAGCCGATACCCCCAGGCGGCGCACTGCCTGGCGGCCTGCAGTCGTTCCGTAAGAGTGGCGGTGCGGATCTCCTCCCGGGCCATAATCACCGGACTGTTCAGCGACCAGGCGACAAGAGTACGACCCCGGTGGTCAAGCCCTTCAAGATTTCCGATATTAACACTCTTTGATTTCAGCTCGAGCACCGCGTTATCGCGCTTGGCCATATAGGTCACCAGGCGGGGACTGAGATGGGTGAGATTGTCGAGGGCCAGACTGTCGGTGAACTCGCCGGTACCGATCCGGAAAAAACGCTGCGGTTCGTTGTTCAGGGCCTGGTCGAGTTCAGCCAGCAGGTCGTCGACATTGACAAAAAAACTGAGCCAGGGATTATTGAGATAGGCCTGGAGGATGCAATAGACGCAATCCATAGGACAGTTCATGCCGATATTGAGTACCTGGTAGTCGCAGCAGCGGTACTCGCGGGTGCCGGGACAGGGCTTGAAAAAGGCCCCCCGGTTGCGGCAAAGAAGCAGATGGCGCTTGCCAGTACTGAGGTTGTAAGGATACTCCCCTTCGATATCCGGGGTGCCGCGCTCGCTGACCACGGTCACCGGCAGGTTGGCACGATGGATGATCTCACGGGTATAGGGCAGGTCGAGACAGTCTTCGGCCACATGGAGACGGGTGAGGAAACGGGCGGGATCGCCGTACGATGCGGTCTGGTTCACAAAATTTGTTCCTGTGGAGATTGATAACGATCGGCCAGGGCCAGGTACCTGACCCCTTCTTCGGGGCGATGGTGCTTGAGGCAACCCTTACCGTAGATGGCGCATTTGCGGGCCAGTTCGGCAACGGCCTCGTATCGTTGGCCCGCATCGAGCACCCCGGCGTCCAATAAATTGCAGAGCGATTGGATGCGGTAGGTATCCATGCCTAAGCGATGTATCGCTGACAACTGGTCGGGGCGGCCGCCCTCCTTGCAGGTCAACGGCTCAGGCACCAGCAGAAACGGCTCCTTGCATCCTATTCGCAGCCACAGATCGTAATCCTCGCAGCAGGGCAGGGTTTCATCAAAAAGACCGTAGCAATCAAACACTTCCCTTCTCACCAGCACCGTGGACATCCCGATCACGCACATCCCCAGACTGGCGGTAAAGATATTTCCGTGCGGCGGGTCGTGCTTCTTTTTCTGATTGACCCGCTGCCCCCCACGGTACCAGATCTCGCGGGTGTGGGAAATCGGGAAACCGGGATGCGCAGCCATGGCGGCAGCTTGTACGGCCAGTTTGTTCGGCAACCACCGATCATCGGAGTCAAGAAAGGCGAGCAGCGTCCCTTGCGCCGCCCTGATGCCAAGGTTGCGGGCAGCGCTCGCCCCGCGATTTTCCTGGTGCAGGAGGTGGATCGGCACAGTGGCAGGGGTGGTCAGTCGCGCAATCACCTCGGCGGTATCATCACTGGAACCGTCGTCGACCACGACCAGCTCGGCGCAGGGCAATTGCTGCGCGAGCACGGAACGGATGGCCCCCTCCAGGAGCGGTGCTCGGTTATGGGTGGGAATTACGACAGAGATCAAATTAGTTACCAGCTGTCATCGGCACGAGCGCAGAACCGTTGCCCGTTGTCGTGTCCAATTTATTATGGCGGTTTACCGGCAGTATAGTATAGTAACTGCCTTATTCTATGAAAAGTTATGCGTCCGGACAGTTGAATTGCGCACCCCTGCCCGGAAAGTGAAGCAGAAAGGATTTGGCCAGGCAATACTATGTACACAGACATTCTCATCAACGCAACCTCCTACGAGAACCGGATCGCCCTTATCGAAAACGGTAACCTGCGCGAATTCTATCTGGAGCGGCTCTCGGAAAAGGGCCTTATCGGCAACATCTACCTGGGCCGGGTGGTTCGGGTTTTGCCCGGCATTGATGCGGCCTTTGTCGATATCGGTCTGGAACGCACCGGTTTCCTCTACGTCGATGAAGCCCTGTATATTTTTTCCGAGAACTATCAACGACTCGCCCCCGGCCACAAACTCAAGCAAACCCTGCCGCTGAATTTTTCCAACACCCCAACCATCGATCACATCCTCCACGAAGGTCAGGAAATCCTGGTACAGATCGCCAAAGAGCCGATCGGTTCCAAAGGCGCTCGCCTGACCTGCAACATCACCCTGCCCTGCCGCAATCTGGTCTTCATGCCGCTCACCGATCATATCGGCATTTCCCGTAAGATCGAAGATGAGGTCACCCGCCAGCAGCTGCGCGACAAGATTGAGGTCCTCCGGCCACCGGGCACGGGATTCATCATGCGCACCGTGGCCGAAAATATCGGCAATGACGAGCTGGAAGCGGACATGGAGTTTCTCCTGCTGCTCTGGGACGAGATCCTCACCAAATCGAAAAAGACCGCAGCCCCCTGCCTGATCTACAAGGATCTCGACATCATTCTCCGTGCGGTCCGCGACTTTTTCACCGAAGATATCAACGAACTGGTCATCGACTGCAAGGAAGTGTACGAACAGCTCATGTCCTACGCGAAGACCTTTGCCCCCCAGCTGCAGGACAAGATCACCTATTACGACAACGACCTCCCCCTATTCGAATGCTACGGGGTGGAGGCTGACATCAACAGCGCGCTCGATAAAAAGGTATGGCTGCGCTCCGGTGGCTACATCGTCATCGAGCCGACCGAGGCCCTGACCGTCATTGATGTCAATACCGGCCGCTATGTCGGTGCCACCGATCTGGCGGAAACCATTTTCAAGACCAACATGGAGGCAGTGCGGGAAATTGCCCGACAGCTGCGGCTGCGCAATCTCGGCGGCATCATCATCATCGACTTCATCGACATGGACAACGAGCAGCACCGGGAGGAACTGTACACCGTCTTCCAGGAGGCCATGCGTGATGACAAAAGCAAGGTAAACATCCTCAAGCTCTCGGAGTTCGGCCTGGTGCAGATGACCCGCAAACGGCTGTCGGAAAGCCTTACCCAGATGATGTGCGAACCGTGTCTCTACTGCGGCGGCGACGGTTTCATCAAGTCACGCCGTGCCATCTGCCACGAGATCTTCCGCAAGATCACCCGGGATGCCCGTAAGATCGGCGGCTCGCATGTCACCATCAAGGTCCATCCCCATATTGCCGAGATGCTGCTCAACGAGGAATCCTACAACATCGAACAGCTTGAGCATAAAACGGAAAAAAGATTCACCATCATCCCGATTCCCGATATGCACATCAAGCGGTATGATGTCATCTGGAACGAATAGACAGAAACTACACCTCTTTGATTTCCTAACAGTCACTATAGATTTCCCATGGTAAAACACATCCGGCTACGCAGTTCCTCGTGGAGGAGCGGCGGTTTTTTCAAAATGTTTTTTCTGGCACTGGCGGCTCTCACAGCAGTGGCCTTCGTGGTCGCCTTTTTTATTCTTTTCGAGTTCGAAAAACCGACCTTGGTCCTGGAAAAAGAGATCCGATTTCTCGGCGGCAGAGTGGAGTTGCCGCTACGCGCCTCGGATAAAAAAAGCGGCATCAGGTCCATCACCATAACCCTCAGCCAGGGGGAAAAGAAAGCACAACTCCTGGAAAAAACGTTCCCGCGCCAATCCTGGTTCAAGGCAGCCGGTCCCACCTCGATCAGTGAAAAGGTGGTCATCGACGCAAAAAAAGCTGGGATCAAGGAGGGGGATGCCGAACTGATGATCTCGGTGCGGGATTTCTCTCTTAATGGATTTTTCCAGGGGAATCAGGCCGTGCAACGAATCAAGGTGACCGTGGACACCACACCGCCGAAGGTTACGGTCAGTCATGCCCAACGATATATCCATCCCGGAGGCAGCGGCATCGTGGTCTATACCATTTCCGAAAAACCCGGACGCCATGGGGTTCTTATCGACACCACCTTTTTCCCTGGATTTCCGACCGACAAAAACAACACCTACATTGCCTATTTTGCTCTGCCCTGGGATGCCAAAAATCTAGGCAGCACCAAAGTGGTCGCCGAAGATGAAGCCGGCAATGAAGCCATTGTTTCTTTTACCAGCAGTTTCAAAAAGGCAGATGACAAACGGGACAGTGTCAACCTCAGCGATATTTTTCTCCAACAGAAAATCCCCGAATTCGAGCAACGCTATCCGGAGATGCAAGGCACCCTGCTTGATAAATATCTCTTCGTCAACAACGAGATTCGGCAACGAAACGCCCAGACTATTGCCAAAGCCTGTACCGCCACCGATCAAAAACAACTGTGGTCCGACCGTTTCCTCCGCATGCCCGGAGCAGGCAGGGCCGGATACGCCGATCAGCGTTCCTATCTCTACAATGGCAAGGTTGTCGATAACCAGACCCACCTGGGTGTCGACATCGCCTCAACCGAACGGGTGGGGATTAAGGCGGCCAACCGCGGCAAGGTAATCTTTGCTGAGTATCTGGGGATCTATGGCAACATGATTCTCCTTGACCACGGCCAGGGGATCTCCAGTCTCTATGCGCACTTAAGCAGTATCGACACGACGGTGGGAACCTTGGTCGAGAAAGATCAGCTGATCGGCCATTCCGGGGCTACCGGCATGGCCGCTGGCGACCATCTCCATTTTTCCATGCTGGTGCACGGCAATTTTGTCACCCCTACCGAATGGTGGGATCAGCACTGGATCGATGTCAATATCAAGACTATTCTCAATGAAAAATAGTCCGCCCCCGGCAGGTCCAGGATTCAGGTTTCTTCGCCTGCCAGGTCACAACAGCGCACCCAGGTTCCGCTTACGGCTGCCCCTGCTGCTCTACAGCTATATCGCCAACGAACTGCTCGCTCCGTTTTTTGCCAGTTTCACCATCCTCTGCGGTGTTTTTTTCCTGATCCGCCTGATTCCACTCCTTGATGTCGTCCTGGCGTTGCGCATCGGACTGGGCGATTTCATCCGCCTGTTTTCCTACATCTTCCCTTACATGCTGCTCTACGTCATTCCCATGGCGAGCATGGCCGGGGTCATCATCGGTTTCACCCGACTGACCAACGACAAAGAAATACTGGCCCTCAAAGCCTGCGGTGTTAGCCTGAGGCAGATGCTTGTGCCGGTCATTCTCGTTGCCGCCGCCATTGCCTGCCTGACCGGTTTTTTCTCCATCCGCCTCATCCCTGCCGGTGCATTGGGCATCAATCAGCTGATGTTTCAACTGGCCAAGGAAAAAATCGACAAAGGACTCAAAGAAAAAGAGTTTACCGAGGCATTAGGGGATATTGTCGTCTATGTTGACACCATTGATGACCAGAAGAACTGGCACGGGGTCTTTGTCTCCGATATGCGCGGCCGCCAGCAACCGTTGATCACTGTCGCCAAATCCGGACACATGGAGGCGGAGATGGAACGGATGATGGTAACGATCATCCTCAATGAAGGCACGCTCCACAATGCCGAAGGGCAAGACAACCAGGTGATCCGCTTCAACCGGTATCAACTGCAGATCTCCCTGCGACCGCCGACTGAGATTGGCGGCGAGGACGTTACCGCGCAAACACGGGGCTCGATGACCCAGCAACAGCTGTTGCAAGCGGCCGCCAAACATGGCCAGGATACCAAAGCTGGCCGGGTCTTTCTTTCCGAATACCACCACCGGCTGACCCTGCCGGTCGGCTGTTTCATCCTGAGCCTGCTTGGCCTGCCGCTTGGTTTGCAGGCCGGACCCGGCAAACGGGCCTTGGGTATCCCGCTGGGATTGACCTTTTTCGTCCTCTATTATGTTACCTTCACCACCACCCGGGTAATGAGTGAAGGGGGCACACTGCCTCTGGTCTTCGGCATGTGGCTGCCGAATATTCTGTTTCTGGCCCTTACCGTTTTCATCTTCCGACGGATGGAACAGGAAAAACCGCTGATTCCTGAGCGACTGCAGATAGTTGCCATCAGGCTCTTCGAGCGGTATCTCCGTCCGTTCCCCGATCAGACCATTGCCTGGTTTCGAAGAATACTGGCCAGGTGGAGCCCGCGTAAGGCACCTTCGTACACGGACGCAGAAAGGCAGGGGCGCCGGCTCCTGATCCATGCTGACGGAACCACCGGCATCTTTCATCTGCCGGAATGTAAACAGTACAATTGCCCCCAATGCCGGATAGAATTCAAGGACATCACCATCGCCAAGGAGGCGGGATTTGAACCATGCGGGTTCTGCAAAACACTGCTGGAGCAACAGGACCAGCAAACTACCTCATCAAACTGATCGTTTCCGCTCTTCTTTTGTACCTGATTTCGCGGAACATCGATGTGCGTGCGACCGCTGCGGCCGCCGCCCGTATCCCAGCGCTGACCCTAGCAGCCGCCTTGCTCCTGCAACTCGCCAGCAACTGCGTTGCTACCGGGCGGTGGTACGTGATTATGAACAAGATTGGGATCTCCGGGTCGTTTTTCTTTTATTTACGGAGTTTTTTCAAAGGAGCCTTTTTTAATCAAGGCTTGCCGACCAGTATTGGCGGCGATGGTCTGCGGATTATTGATGCCACCCGCATTGCCGCCAAAAAAGAGGATGCGGTTTTCGGCGTTTTCATTGATCGAATCATTGGCCTCGCCGGCCTGCTGCTCTTGAATATCGTCGCCCTTTTGATCAACCATACCCTGCTGCCCACAAAAGTCTATCTGCCCTTGATGGGGATCATGGTCCTGCTTTTCCTCGGCTTGCTGGCCCTCTATTTCCTCCGCAAAATTCCTCTGTTCACGGCCCATAACCTGCTCGGTTATTTGGGGCGACTCTCAACCCGGTATCACCAGGTCTATTCCTCGGCCCCGGCCATTCTCCTGCAGACCGGACTTTCCGTGCTCACCCATCTCCTGAGCATGACCGCTTTTTATATCCTGGGCAACGGCCTTGGCCTCCACTATCCGCTCATGGTCTACCTGGCACTGGTGCCCCCGGTTATCCTCCTGACTATCCTGCCCATCTCACTAGCCGGCTGGGGCATTCGCGAAGGGGCAATGATCGGTTTTTTTGTCCTGATCGGGGCTGACAAGAGCCTGGTGCTTTCCTTTTCCATCATTTACGGACTCATCAATCTGGTGGCCTCCCTTCCGGGTCTGGTGGTCTATTTAGGACAACAGAACCGCCTTTAATTCCATAAGACGACTGCAAGAACAACTCATGCCTTTTCCTTCAGGATTCTCCTATGCACATTGATACCATGCGATTCGTCGATCGGTGGGCTGGCATGCCCCTGACCTTTTTTCTGACTCTCCTGATGAAGTTACACCGCCTTGTGAGGCCGCAACCACCCGTAGCGCCCCGACACATTCTCTTCCTGGAACTCTCAGAGATGGGTTCAACCATCCTGGTGGATCCAGCCTTGCGCAAAATGCGCTCTCGACGGGAGTGCGAACTCTATTTCGCCATCTTTCACAAAAACCGGGCCAGCCTGGATCTTCTGGGGACCATACCGGCCACCAACATCTTTACCCTCCGCGAGAGCAATATCCTGTTGCTGCTGCTGGACACCCTGCGTTTTCTCTTTTGGACCCGGAAAAACCGGATCGATACCGTCATTGACCTGGAGCTGTTTTCCCGGTTCACCGCCCTGCTTACCGGGGCGAGCGGCGCAGTCAACCGGGTCGGATTCTACAGTTTCCATAATGAAGGACTGTACCGGGGCGAGCTGCTCACCCATCGGGTCCTCTACAACCCGCACATCCATATCGCCAAAAATTTCATCGCCCTGGTCAACGCCCTGCTCTGCAATCGCTCTGAACTACCTTTTTCCAAAGAAGCGGTCGATGATGACGAGATCAGACTACCGGTGCTCGACTTCAGCCCTGAGGAGCAGAAAGCCATCCATGGCCTCATCCAAGATCGGGCGCCGCTGTACGACCGCAACCGTCACCGCCTCGTCCTGATCAACCCCAACGCCAGCGAACTCCTGCCGCAGCGCCGCTGGATGCCGGAACGATATGACGGGCTGATCGATAACATTTTGGCGGAAGCGGAGGATATCCTGGTTTTGATCACCGGCGCCCCCGGTGAACGGCAAGAGGCGGAAGCGATGTGCGGACGAACGGGGAGCAATCGGTGCATCAATTTTGCCGGCGCAACGCCCCTGCAACAGCTGCCGGTGCTCTATTCAATGGCTGAACTGATGGTCACCAACGATTCGGGGCCCGGTCATTTTTCCTCCATTACCCGGCTGCCGACCTTCGTCCTCTTCGGCCCCGAAACCCCGGCACTCTACGGCTCGCTCGGCAACTCCACCCCGATCTTCGCTGGCCTGGCCTGTTCCCCCTGCGTCAGTGCAGCCAACCACCGCAAAACCCCCTGCACTGACAACAAATGTCTCCAGGCGATCACCGTCGACCAGGTTTTTTCCCTGGTCAAACCTCTCTTGGCCCAACGGCAGCAGGATGCAGGGCCGGTAACGGCCTGAAAGGAAGAACGGGGCAGACGAACGCTTGCACCGCCCGAACTGGTGGGGGATTATTAACCGATGGTGGTGGCGGGAGGGGAACGATCAAGGGCACAGCACAGTGCCAGCAAACCGCCGACCAGATAGACAAGGCCACCTGCCCAGACCACATCGCTGAAAAAATGGCCGCCCTGAAGAATTCTGGCCGCACCGACCAGAGTCCCCCAGCCGATGCCACCCACAAGAAAGGCTCTTGCTATCTGCCGGTGGCGCTGCCGAAGAAAAAACCAGGGGCCCATCACGGCAAAGGCTATCGAGGCATGCCCCGAAGGAAAAGAATTGTTCCGGCGCGGCTCCGATACCCCTTGTTCCCAGAACTGCGTATAGTGATATTGCCCTCCGAACTCAATCAATTCCCTTGGCCTGGGTTTTGTCAGATTGTCTTTCAACAGGACATTGACCAGCAGCCCCGGCCCGAGGGCCAGGAATAAGATAAAAAAGAGCGCCTGTCGACGCCAACTCCGCAGCCGATCATACCAAACCCCCAGCAGCAGAACAACGAGGGCGACGCCCCCCAGCAGCAACGCCGGCATGGGGGTTATGGTGTAGATCAGCCGCCAGAACCCGTTGGTTACCCCAGGCCATTCTTGACCGGAGGTATAGAAAAGTGCGGATATGGCTCTGTCAAGGTCGAGCTGCCAGGCGATCAGGGTAAAGACGATCAACCCAATGGCGACCCACAACAGTTCATGAATGCGTTTCAACTCGATTCTCCATCTCAAAAAACAGGGACAAAATCGTACCAATCCCCCTGATAACCATCTGCGCTTCCTTGGTTTTGTTGGTAGAGCGGCCTGCAAGGGATTGCCGAGCCTAAGCAAACACTATATAGTCTGTTCTTTCAAATCTTGGCAAACAGAATCCTTTCGAACCTTTTTCGCACCTTTTCATTTATGACCATACCACAATCCGGCAGCCGGGCCACCTGGCTGCTGCTGTTCGCCGCTTTGGTACTCCGCCTCATCGTCAGCGGCCAGTTCCTCCTCGTTCCCGATGAGACCAATTACTGGCAATGGAGCCGCTATCTGGCGCTCGGCTACCACGACCACCCCCCCATGATCGCCTGGACCATCCGACTAGCAACCTCCCTGTTCGGCCAGCACGAATGGGCCGTCCGCCTGCCCACGGTGCTCGGCCTGAGCGTCACTTCGGTCTACCTCTGCCTGCTTGCGGCTCGCTGGTTTTCCTGGCGCGTTGTCTTCCAGACCGCCCTGCTCAGTCAACTGTTGCTGCTCACTAATGGCTCTGCCCTGATTGCCACCCCGGACGGCCTGCTCCTGCCCTGCTGGGCGGCGGCCTGCTACCACGCAGCCCAGGCGCTTGACCGCAGAATTCCCAGCCAGTGGCTGTATACCGGCGTCTGGTTCGGGCTCGGCCTGTTGTCGAAATACACCATGATTCTGTTCCTGCCCTCGCTCTTTCTGGCCATGCTGGTCAACCCGGATTATCGTCGCCAGTTGCTCTCCCCTTGGCCCTGGATCGGCCTGCTGCTCGGCAGCCTGCTGTTTACCCCGGTTCTCCTCTGGAACAGCTGGAACGAATGGGCGACCTTCCGGCATGTTCTCTATCAGGGCGGCGCTGGTGACGAGGTCCTGTTCACTCTTCATTATATCGGCGATTTCTTCGGCTCCCAGCTGATGCTCCTTACCCCGGTGGCTTTCATCCTCATCCTGGCCGTCTGGTTTCGCCCCCGTCTGCGGCAGCGGCTGCCCGCCGGCCCAGCCTCCTTTCTGCTGTGGATGTCGCTGCCCGGTTTTCTCATCTTTGCCCTGCTTGCCTTCCATGTCCGCATCTACGGCAACTGGCCGGCTCCGGTCTACCTGACCGCACTTATCCTGATCACCGCCCTGTTCAGCGACCGAACCGATGGCAACCACCGCCTGTCCGGTCTGTGGAAAACCACAATCCTCACCGCCGCCGTCATCACCCTGCCGGTGATCGTTCAGGTCGTCACCCCCATTCTCCCGGTGCCGCTGGACCTTGACCGCACCGCTGCGGAATGCATCGGCTGGGATGCGCTGGGCCAACAGGTCGGAACCGCAATCAAAAAGATGGAGCGTCCCGACCAGACCTTCATTTTCGGACTGCGCTATCAATACGCCAGCGAACTCGCTTATTACATCCCCGGACAACCACGGACCGTCTCCATCAACCGCTGGACCCGGCCCAACGTCTACGACTTCTGGTTCGAAGACCGCATGCTTCTGGGCAAAGACGGGGTTGGTGTCTTTGAAGGACGGGAGATGGCCCTTTCGGTCAGCACCCTGTTCACCCGTTCCGATCCTGTCGAGGAAGTGCAGCTCCAGCGGGATTCCCCTTGGTTCGGCCGGCAGGTTGTCCAGACCCTGTATCTTTTCCGCGGTTACGGCTTTAAGGGCGGATTACGGTGGCAGCCCACGACCAAAGACGATATCAGGGCCACCCATAAACAGACCGCTCCAGACCGTTGACCACGAATGCACGGTTGCCTTGCACGCCAAGCCGTCCTATAATAGGCAATAACCACTAAGAAATTCTGCTTTGGCGCTCAATGCCCCCTGGGAGAAAACGGGAAACCCGCTTGTCCCTACAACCGATGAAATGGAACGGCTCATGCAACTGGCCTTTGCCGCGCAAATGCGCGAATTCGACCGACAGACCATTGAAGAGATAGGTATTCCCGGCATGGTGTTGATGGAAAATGCCGGTCGGGCCACGGTTGATCAGATAGAGCGAACCTTTGGTCCGGTGGCGGGAAAAACCGTCTGTATTTTTACCGGACCAGGCAACAATGGCGGCGATGGCCTGGTCATCGCCAGAACAGTGCATGGCCTCGGGGCCTTTCCCTTTGTTTTGTCTCTGGTCGATCCGGAACAGTTCAGGGGCGATGCCGCGCACAACTTCGCCATTCTCAAACGACTTCGCCTCCCTTACCTGGTTGTTGACGACTCTGAAAAATCGGCATCCCTGATCGACACGGTCCTCACTCTAAACCGGATGCACCCGGTACATTCCCTGGTTGACGCCCTGTTCGGCACGGGCCTGGAGCGGGAAGTCAGCGGCCATTTCCTCGAGGTCATCAATGGCATCAATATTCTGCGCGACCGTCATCATCTGCCGGTAGTTGCTGTCGACATACCCTCCGGCCTCAACAGCGATACCGGCATGATTCTCGGCGGGGCGGTACAGGCCGACCTGACCGTGACCTATGGTCTGCCCAAGCCCGGGCATTACCACAACGGCGGCCCTTGCGTCGGTCAACTGGAGCGGGTCGACATCGGCATCCCCACTAAAATTGTCGCCAAGACCAATCTTAACGGTACGGTCCTCGACAGCAGCATCACGGCCCAGCTCCATCAACGCGCATCCGCCGCGCACAAAGGGTCCAACGGCCACCTTCTCATTCTCGCGGGTTCCGCAGGGAAAACCGGAGCCGCCCTGCTCAGCGGACACGGCGCCCTGCATAGCGGGGCCGGACTGGTGACCTTTGCCGTACCGCAGGAGCTGAGCACCATCTTTGCCACCGCCCTTGTCGAATCGATGTCCGTTGCCCTGCCTGTCTCCCGGAAATTCCTCTCTATTGAGGATTTTGACCAAATTGCGACCATCGCCCAGGGCAAAAATGCCCTGGTTATCGGCCCCGGCATCGGCACAGAGGAATTGACGGCGCAACTGGTACTCCGGTTGTACAGCGAAAACAGCACGCCGCAGGTGGTAGACGCCGATGCCCTCAATATCCTGGCAGCCCATCCTGAGGTTATTCGCCGGCCGGCCGGACCACGGATTTTCACGCCCCATCCGGGGGAGATGGCCCGACTGCTGGCGACCACCATTGAGGGGGTCCAGGCAGACCGGCTCAAAGCCGCCCAATGGCTCGACGCCCCAACCGAGCAGGAACGGCCCCCAATGATTACTGTGCTCAAAGGAGCAGGGACCGTGATCGCGGCCGCCAGCGGCGAGTGGACGATCAACACCACCGGTAATCCGGGCATGGGAACCGGAGGGATGGGCGATGTCCTCTCCGGAATCATCGGCAGCCTGCTGGCCCAGGGATATACGCCCTGGAATGCTGCCTGCCTGGGGGTTTACCTCCATGGCCTGGCCGCAGATCTCATCGCCCGTTCACGTCCATACGGATACACAGCCTCCGAGGTAGCCCAAATGCTGCCGCAGGCCATTGGCATGTGTACCACTAAGGGACTCGGTAATGACAGATATGCTGCCGAGTCCCTACAACCTCAAAAGGAGAAATTATGCTGAAAGCAAAAGATATCATGAGCCGCGAAGTGATCACGGTCAACGAGAACGCCACGGTGCGAGAGCTGGCCACGCTACTCCTGATGAACAGTATCAGTGGGGCGCCGGTAGTCGATGAAGAAGGAAAAGTTATCGGTATTGTTACCGAAAGCGATTTAATCTTCCAGAATAAAAAGGTACATCTGCCGACGGCGGTTGCCATTCTCGACGCCTTTCTCTTTCTCGAACGTCCGGAGAAGATGGAGAAGGAACTGAAAAAAATAGCCGGTTCCAAGGTCAAAGACATCTGCTCCCAGGACTTTGTCAGTGTTGAACCGGAAACAGGACTGGAAGAGCTGGCGACCTTAATGGCCGAGAAAAAGATCCATACCCTGCCGGTGATGGAGCAGGGTACGCTGGTGGGAGTGATCGGCAAATCGGATATTATCCGAATGATTGCCCAGGGATTGTAGTCTCAGGCGCTGAACAGCTGCCAGCAGTTGCGGCCTTTTTTCTTGGCCTCGTACATGGCGATATCGGCATGGCGGAGCATGGTCTCGGCATCGTGGCAATCGTTAGGAAAGACCGAGATGCCGATGCTGGCCCCTATGAAGCAGACGTGATCATTGACCTCGATTGGCTCATTGAGCGATTCGATGGTTTTTTGCGCCACCATGATGGCGCCTTCCAGGGTTTCCGTACTTTCCAGCAGGATGACGAATTCATCCCCCCCTAACCTGCAGACAGAATCCGAGGTCCGCAGGGTCTGACGCAACCGTGCGGCAACCTGCATCAGGACTATATCGCCAACCCCGTGGCCAAACTGGTCATTGATCGGTTTGAACCGGTCCAGATCGATGAACAGCAGGCAGAGTATCCGGCCATGACGATTGGCCAGCGAGATGGCCTGGGGCAGACGCCGCCGGAAATAGTTACGGTTGGGCAGATTGGTCAGCGGATCATGGTTGGCCATGTAGCGGATGAGTTCCGCCGCCTCCTGACGTTCGGTAACATCCTGGAAGACCAGAACCCCTCCCACCAGTCGCTGATTCTGCCTGATCGGCGTTGACCGGAAGTCCACCGGAAAACTGGAACCATCCTTGCGTTGCATCCTGCCTTCATCGTAACAGATGGTGTCCTTTATGTCCTGCTGCTCGAAGTATGGACAACAATCTTCGCCAAGATCGCCACCGGAGGCGGTGATCTTAAATATCTCCCGACAGTCGCGTCCCTTGACCTCCTCGTTCGTGTAGCCCAGCATCTTCAAAGCCGCGGGATTGACATAGCTGATCAATCTCTTGCCATCAATACCGCAGATACCGTTGGCAGCGGCGTCAAGAATCATCTCATAATTTTTGGAAAGCAGTTCGAGCTCCAGCTTGGCACGGTGCGATCCCAAGATATAGAGGATACGATTTTTGAGGACCGGCCAGCGCAAGGGCTTACGGATATAATCGACAGCGCCGGCATTGTAGGAACGCTCTATGCTTTTTTCGTCATCCAGGGCTGTAATCATGAGCACCGGCGGCGGATCCGGCATCGAGGAACAGATATGCGCACAGACCTCAGGCCCATCGAGACCCGGCATAGCTATATCGAGGATGATCAGATCAATTGCCTGTTCACCCAGCATTTTCAGAGCGGCATGACCATTTTCCGCTTCGATGACCGCATAGTCCTCACCTTCCAAGAACTGGTGGAGGAGCATGCGGATAACTTCGTCGTCATCGACAATCAGAATAACGGGAATGGAGCCTGATAACAAAGATACCGTCATAACAAGGAGTCAAAAAAAGTAGAAGCTGCGCAATTATTCTTACCGTTGGTTAATTGGAGAGGAATGAAAAGGACTCTCCCCTGCCCTTGAAAGGGCTCGGCTGGCAGCGGATGCCGATCAGGTCAACTCTTGTAAAGAATTGTATGAATATATGAATATTAATCAAGCTGTTCTGCGAAAAATCGTTTTACTTTGCCCACGGCTGCCACAATTTGCCTATAGATTCGTTCGATCTGTTGGATATTACCACTTTTTCCCATATTTTCAGCCAGCAGACAAAGGTGGGTCAGCTCTTCCGCCCCAAACTGGCTGCTGCTGCCTTTCATCGTATGCGCCACTTTATTGACAGCATCGGCATCGTTGCGCTGGATAGCCTGCTCAAGCTCGACGATGCGCCGTTCCAGGGAACGAAGAAAGATACCTGCCACCGTGGTGATATTGCCGACATGTTCCCGTAACCGTTCCAGGACAACCGTGTTAATGACCGCACTGCCGGTGTCCTGCCCCTTCGTCGCTGCATCCGCTGTTTTCCCTTCGGTCCCAGGAACAACAGATGCCCGCAGCTCCGGAAGCCAATCGGATAAAACATCCTGTAATTGATTGAAATCAATGGGCTTAACCAGATAGTCAACCATCCCCACCTCCTGACAGCGTTTCTTGGTCGCAGCGGTGGCATCAGCCGTGAGGGCGATGATGACAGGAGGCAGCCCCTGCAGGTCTCCGGACGCCTCTTCGAGAATCGTCAGGGTCGCTGCAAACCCATCGACAACCGGCATCTGGCAATCCATGAAAATGAGATCGAATCTGTTCCTGCGGCAGGCAGAGATGGCCTCTTGGCCGTTACTGGCCATGACGATCGTAACCCCGGTGTTCCTGAAGGTTTCCTGCATCACAATTCTGTTGGTCTCATCGTCGTCGACGATCAGCAACCTGAGACGCCCATCCGCTTCATTGCTTGCCACCGGATCAATATTCCCGAAAATAGCGACACGCTCGACCGGTGGCTCCTGGGGTGCAGAAACATCAGCATCGGCACCGTTTCCCGCAATCGCAAGGGGTACAGAAAACCAGAAGGTGGTCCCTTTACCGAAATCCGATTGTACGCCGAGCTCTCCCTCCATCAGTTTGATCAGTTTGGCACAAATCGAGAGCCCCAGGCCACTCCCACCGTACCGCCGGGTCGAAGAACTATCGACCTGAGAAAACGGCAAAAAAAGCTTGTCGATAGCCTCGGCCGCAATGCCCACCCCTGAATCCTGCACCTCGAATCTGACCAGATCGCCTTCACTGCCTGTTTTTTCCTTGATTACCCGTAACAGGATGGTACCGTTTTCGGTAAATTTAACGGCATTGCCAAGCAGATTCACCAGCACTTGCCGCAATCGATAGGCGTCTCCCAGGTACAGCTTGGACAGGGCCGGATCGATTGCGGGGGTTACGGTCAATCCTTTACTCCTGCCGGTCACCTGATAGAGGGTGATCAACTGCTCGAGCAGGGCAGGCAGGTCAAACGGCACGATATCCAGCGCCATCTTGTCGGCCTCGATCTTGCTGAAATCAAGCAGATTATTGATCAAGGTCAGGAGGCTGGCTGCAGAGGTACGAATGAGTTGGGCGAAATGTTTCTGCCTCGGTTGCAGCTCGGTATCAAGCAGGAGTTCACTGATGCCGATAACGCCATTCATCGGCGTGCGGATCTCATGGCTGATCATGGCAAGAAAATCAGATTTGGCCTGATTGGCGGAGTTGGCCTGCCTTGCTTTTTGCCGCAGCTTGGCGTTATCCCGCTCCAGCCGTTGTACCTCTGTCTCCAGTTCGGCGATCTTGGTCTGCAACGGTTTCAGCTGGTCCATATCAGGAAAAGAGTGAGAGTTGTCGATGGGTTGGCTTCCGCTTCTCAGCTGCCGGCCTGCACACCGGTGGCGCAGAGAGTGAGGCCGCAGGGAGTTCTGCCAGAAATTGCGATGGTTTTCGGCTTTCGCCAGGGGTGCTGTACGAGGCGCGCGCGGCACACCAGGTAAGATAAAGAATGGCAACCGCCCGGGTCATACCGACATAAAAGAGTCTGCGTTCCTCTTCCAGGTGTTCTCGCCAAGCCGTGGACTCCAGCTGTTGCCGAGGTGTCAGCGGCACCAGCCCTTCCTCGACACCGGCGATGAACACCACCGAAAATTCAAGCCCCTTGGCAGCATGGAGGGTGGAAAGGGTCACGGCCTCCGTCTTTGCATCGTAGACGATGGAATCGCTGAAACTCTGGAGGTGGTCGGCAAAGGAGACGAGCGAATCGCCGAAGGTCATGGCCAATTCCCGCAAGCGCAGCATCTCGGCGTCTTGCGGATCGAGATGGTAATAGTCCATCAGGGCAAGAAGCACCGTTGCCACCGGTTGCCCCGATGCTAAAGCAAGCATGCGTCCATAAAGCGCCCGGAAACGTTCGAGGGCGACAGCGGCGGTCCCATCAAGTGAAATGTTCCTGGAAAAAACGAGATCAGTCTGTATTTTTGGTACCGACGAAGGCAGACAGTCGTGCAGATGCTGCAGGGATTGTTTACCGATGCCCTTTTCCTGCTCCAGCAGAATAAACTGCTGGCCGGTGCTGGCTGTCCCGGCAAGCAGCAGCATCCAGTAATAGAGCAAACGGCAATCGCCTTTGGTGTAATAGGCCTCGAGATTGACCAACTGGAAAGGGATGCCCCTGGCGGTGAGCACCGTGCTCAATGCCTCTGCCTGGCGCGAGGTCCGGTAGAGAACGCCGATATCGCGAAACGATACCTTCCCCGTCCTTGCAGAGTCGAAGTGGTCGAGACTGCGGTGCGAGGTTCCCCCCAGTTGCAGTTCAATCTGATCGGCAATAAAGACGGCCTCCTGGTCAGGGCTAGCACAGGATTGCACCTGGATGGCCCCTGGCAGCAGGCTGCAGGGGTGCATGGCGGCCACCGGCCGGGGATGGGGATTGTGAGCGATCAACTGCTCAGCGGCGTGAACTATCCGGCTGCCGCTCCGGTAATTGCGGACCAGTTGGTGGCACTCGGGCTGATACTCGCGGATAAAGGCATGAAACCATTTCGGATCGGAACCGCGGAAACCGTAAATGGCCTGATCAGGATCACCGATGGCAAAGACCGTTGCCGTCTGGGCCAACAGGGTGATGAGGGTGTACTGGGCCTGATTGATGTCCTGAAATTCATCGACAAAGAGATGCCCGGTAGCTGCCCGGATGGCTGCGGCTTCAGCGCCGCCCTGCTGCAACAACGACACGGTGCGCGGCACCACCGCCTCTATATCGATCAATGAGCGTTCCGCCAGCACCTGAAAATAGCGCGTCACCTCCGGGTCTAAGGGCGGTTCCGCTGCCAGACGCAGGGCCACGGACAGATTGCGAGAGATTTCCCCTCGTGCCTTTTCGCTCAATTCCGGAAACAACGCCTCGAAAACAGCAGCCCTCTCCTCCGGCCCAGCCACCTGCAGGTCCGGAAGACTGCGCCGTAACTGGGCCAGGCAATAGCCGTGAAAGGTGGCGACCGTCAGGGTTGCCCCGGCGTCGGAAAGTGCTTCCTGCAGCCGCGCCCTGACCTCCGCCGCCGCCTTGTTGGTAAAAGTGATCACCGTGCAGGGCAAATTTGAAACTGCCGCCGTCCGCAGCACCCGGCTGACCAGGGTGTGGGTTTTGCCGGTTCCCGGCCCTGCCTGAACCAGAATCAAGGCAGCCTCGCTAACCACCGCCTGCTGCTGCTCGCTGTTCAGCTCTTTTACCACTGGAGCAGCCGCCGGCTCTGCCGCCTTGGGTGTGAGCGCCAGCTGGTTTCGGTCCTTTGCTTTTTTGGGGGGATGAGCGGTGAGAGGACCGAACAACCGGCCCTGCCCGCAGAGGGTGGCACGTTCGCCTGCGGAGAAGACCTTGATGACGCCGAACTCGCCGTCGTATCCGGGCTGACGGATCACCCGATTCTCGCGGACCCGTTCAATCGCCTCGGCCACCAGAGGAAGTCCCTTGGCCCTGATGGCCTCCCCCGGTGTATCGAGGAGGAGCGCAAATTCGGAGCCAAAGGTGTTGATCAGCCGGACATACCCTTCCAGAGCCTTTTTGCTGGCCGGCCCGGTGCCGCACAATTCAGCGACGATCTCCTGCAAGGGAATAAGACTGTGCACCGTGGGACTGCCGGACGGATACACGGCCTGAGGTCGGTCGGCCAGTTCCATCACCCGGTGAAGCACCCCGATGGTCAGGGGTTTGCCGCAGCCCGGACAAAGGCCATTGACCTGCCGCGTGGCCTCCGGTTGCAAACAGACGCCGCAATTACGGTGCCCGTCGCAATGATATTTGCCCTCTTCCGGAAAAAATTCAACCGTGGCGGCAAAGACTTGCTCGCCCTCTCCATTCACCGGCGCACGGAGCGCCTCGCGCATAGAAAAATAATCAAAACCCGTGGTGAAGATATTGGCCTCCCGACCTAGTTTGGCCGGAGAGTGACAATCGGAATTGGAAATCAGGGCACACCGGTCCAGAGACGAAATCAACCGATTCATCTCCGGATCGGAGGAGAGACCGGTTTCCAGGGCAAAGATGTGTTCGCTGAGATCGCCGAAACACTCCTCGATACTGTCAAAACCGGATTTCGAACCGAACAGGGAAAACCAGGGGGTCCAGATATGGGCAGGGACGAGAAAGCCCTCGGGGGCTTTTTCCAGTAAAATTTCAAGAAGATCGCGGGAGTCGAGACCGAGGATAGGCCGTCCGTCGGAGGCGATATTGCCGAGGCGGGCCAGGGTGGCATTGACCCGTTGCACTGATTCGAAATCAGGGGCATATAACAGGTTGTGCACCTTCCTGACCTTGCCGCCCCGTTTATAGATGGAGCTGACCTCGGCACTGAGGACAAAACGGATGGCGAATGGCGAGGTGGCGGGGTGGATGCCTGCAGGCATCAGTGCTTGGAAATCAAAGCAGGGGTCAGGTTTCAGCCGAAAAAAACCGGGCTCAGCAGGCTCGAGATACTGATGGAGATGGGCAAACCAGCCGGGATGGGTAAAATCGCCGGTCCCCACCACCCCGATGCCCTTGATCGCTGCCCAAGCTGCCAGCCCGTGCAGGTGGCTGGCTTTGCTCGTGGCCCGAGAATACAGGGAATGGATATGGAGATCGGCGATGTATTTCAAGGGGAAGACCGCCAGCCGTAGAGGTGATGCTGCTTTATATACGCAAAGACCGCAGGCGGCAGCATGGCGGGAATCTGGCCCTGGGACAACTCCGCCCTGATGGTTGAAGAGGATACCGGCAGTTGGACATCGACAAGATATTCGACCGTACTACCGTTCTTGCCGAACCATTTCTCCTGCTGCTGATCAAAGATAAAAGAAGGCTCAAGGGCATTGATCGCCTGCTGGATCGCGGGCATGCCGATGGTGTCCCGCTTGACCACAATAAGACTGACCAGGGCGAGCAGTTCTGCCGCCCGATGCCAATGCGGCAGATCGAGCAGCGAATCAGCGCCGATAATAAGAAAATAGCGGTTCCGGCCGTAGCGTGTGATCAGGGCTTCCACGGTGTTGATGGTGTAGGAGGGGGTCGGCAGCTCCTGTTCGATCAGGGACAGTTGCAGCTGTTGCCTATCCGGGCAATCCGCCAGCGTGGCCTCCAGCATGGCCGCTCGATGGAAAAAAGAGGCGAGCGGCTGCCCTTTGTGGGGTGGTTGTGGGGCCGGAATGAAAAGCAGGCTATCGAGCCGGCAGCGCACAAGGACATGCCGAGCTAGGGCAAGATGTCCCTCGTGCACGGGATCAAAGGTCCCACCAAACAAACCGATATGCTGCTTTTGGCCTGAGGCGGTCACGCTTCAGGCGCGGGTCTCGCCCGATCCGTAGACGATGAATTTCCGGGTGGTCAATTCTTGCAATCCCATCGGTCCGTAGGCGTGGAGTTTGGTGGTGGAGATGCCGATTTCCGCACCCAGACCGAACTGGCCGCCGTCATTGAAGCGGGTTGAGGCATTGATCATGACCGCCGAGGCGTCGACTTCCCGCAGGAAGCGCTGACTGCGTTCATAGGAGCGGGTGATGATGATTTCGGTATGTTTGGAGCCGTAGCGGGCGATATAGTCCATGGCCTCGTCGAGATCGGCCACCACCTTGATCGCCAGCACTAGATCAAGAAATTCCGTGCCCCAATCGCTCTCAGAGGCCGGTTCGATCATTTCATCGCAGAGGATACAACTGCGGTGGCAGCCAAGCAGCCGCACCCCTTCCTTTTTCAGGGCCTCGGCGACTTTAGGCAGGAATTCGGCCGCGATATCCCGGTGCACCAGCAACCCTTCCAAGGTGTTACAGGCACTGGGCCGTTGGACCTTGGCATTGAGAATGATGCGGACCGCCATATCAAAATCAGCGTCTTCGTCGACAAAGGCGTGGCAGACGCCCTTATAGTGTTTGAGCACCGGGATGCGCGATTTTTCGCTCACCGCTCGGATGAGCCCCTCGCCGCCCCGCGGAATAACGAGATCGATGTATTCTTCATGCTGGAGCAGGCAATCGATGCCTTCACGGTCGGTAAAAGACAGAACCTGAATACTCGCTGGATCGATCTGATGCTTGGCCAGCACCTCCTGGAGGACCTTAGCCAGGACCAGATTGGAACGCAGGGCCTCGGAACCGCCGCGGAGGATGACCGCATTGCCGGCCTTAAGACAGAGGGCGGCCGAATCGATGGTAACATTAGGCCGGGATTCATAAATCATGCAGATAACCCCAAGCGGTACCCGCATGCGGCCGACGGTGATGCCGCTGGGACGGCGGCGCATCTCGCTGACCTCACCCACCGGATCCTCAAGGGCGGCCACCTCACGCAAACCCTGCACCATCTCGCCAATGACTTTCTCGGTGAGCTGCAAACGGCTGAGCATGGCAGGAGCAACGCCTTTTTTTTCGGCATCGGCCATATCCTTGGCATTTTCGCTGAGAATCAGCTCCTGTTGCGCCACCAAAGCCTCGGCAGTCTCAAGAAGAACCCGGGTTTTGAGCGAGGCGGGCATAGCGCCAATTGATCGGGCGGCGGCCTTGGCCTTAATGACCATCTCCAAGATTACCTTTTCTATCTGCGCTCGTTCCATCCTTTCTCTCTCCTGTTACGTCGGTCTAGCCTTACGATAACCGACCGGATATCCGATATTCCGGTCTCCAGCGCTGTCCCTTCGGCGCTCACTATGACGCGAAGCACGACAATTGTAAAGCGGGTTTACGCCAGGCCGTCCGGGCCCATGACCACAAGATTATCGCGGTGAATAACCTCGTCACTGTCCTTGAAACCAAGAATACTCTCGACCTCATGGGTCTGTTTCCCTTTGATCCGTTCAATATCGGCGCTGGCGTAGTTGCAGAGACCGGCGGCAATGACGGTGCCGTCCCGATCCAGGCAGTGTACCGACGCACCGACCCCAAAGCTTCCCTGAACCTCAACCACGCCGGAAGGCAGCAGGCTCTTGCCTTGCTCAACCAGAGCGCGGCGAGCTCCGTCATCAAGGATAAGAAACCCCTGCGGCCGCAGGACATAGGCAATCCAGTGTTTGCGCCGGTTGATCTTGCCCTTGCCGGGCAGAAAAAAGGTACCGATCAGTTCCCCGCTGAACAGGGCCTGGAGAATCTGGGGATGCCGACCCGGCCCGATGAACGAACAACCCCCGCAGGCGGCAACCATCTTGGCCGCCCTGATCTTGGCCATCATCCCGCCGGTGCCAAGCAGACTGGCCGAATGGCCAGCCATCTTTTCGATCTCTTTGGTGATGCTGACGACCGTATAGACCGGGCTAGCCGAGGGGTCTTCAAGGGGATGGCCGGTGTAGAGACAATCGACATCGGTAAGAATGATGTACATATCGGCGCCGATCATGTTGGACATCAAAGCGCCCAGCATATCGTTGTCGGAAAACCGCAGCTCTTCCGCGGAGACTGTATCGTTTTCGTTGATAATCGGCACGACCCCAAACTCGAACAGGGTGAGGATGGTGTTGCGCACATTGAGATAGCGGTCGCGGTGGGAAAGATCGGCGTGGGTCAGGAGCACCTGGGCGACCGGCTGGTGGAAGTCGGCAAAAGCCTGCTCATAGGCATGCATCAGCAGCCCTTGACCGGTCGCGGCCAGGGCCTGTTTCACCTTCAGCTCTTCGTGGGGGGTTTTGGCAATGCCCAGTTGTTTGCGTCCGGCGGCCACAGCGCCAGAGGTGACCAGGATAACCTCCCGGCCGGTAGAGCGCAGAAAAGAGACTTGCCGGGCAATATTGTCGATGATGTGGGGATCAAGGCCGTTATCGTCGGTTAAAACAGCGCTGCCAACCTTGATCACAACCCGCTTGGCTTGATCAAAAAGGGTCTGCCGATAAAAAAGACCGTCTTCCTTATTCACCTGAAAGGTCATCGCGCTCCTCTGCTCGTTGCTCCTCCAACAGATCGCTGAGGAGTTCTTTCAACGGTTCCAGACCATCACCTTCTTCTGCCGATATCGCCAGCACCGGCATGCCGACATCGGCAAATTGCTGCTCAACCTCAGCCAGACGTTCTTCATCTATCAGATCTATTTTGTTAAGCACAATCAGATGTTTTCGGTCGAGCAAGGCCTCGTTATAGGCGGCAAGTTCCTGGGCAAGGACATGATAGTCCTGCAGCGGCTGCTCGTCGGGGGTAGAGGCATCAATCAGATGGAGTAAAATGGAGGTCCGTTCGATATGGCGAAGGAACTGATGCCCTAACCCAATCCCCTGATGCGCGCCCTCCACCAGCCCCGGTATATCGGCAATGATGCAAGGCTCGGTGAATCTGAGATGCATGACCCCCAGTTGCGGCTCCAGAGTGGTAAAAGGATAAGGCGCAATTTTCGGATTGGCCGCCGAAAGCTTGGAGAGCAGAGTCGATTTGCCGGCATTGGGCAGACCGATCAGGCCGACATCCGCCAGTAGCTTCAGCTCTATTTTCAGCCATTTCTCCTCCCCCAGTTTGCCGAGTGTAGCCTTGCGCGGTGCCCTGTTGGTGGAGGTGGCAAAACGGGCATTGCCGAGGCCGCCCCTGCCGCCTTCGGCAGCCAGGAACCGTTGCCCCGGTTGCGTCAGGTCAACCAACACTACCCCGGTTTCTGCGTCTTTAATAACCGAGCCCAGCGGCACCAGAAGAACAGCGTCTTCTCCGCCTCGCCCATGCATGTCGCTCCCCTGCCCTCGGATCCCTGAGTCGGCCTTGAAGTGCGAACGGTAACGGAAATCGATCAGGGAGCGGAGATTACGGTCGGCAACCAGATAGACATCACCGCCCTTACCGCCGTCGCCCCCGTTAGGACCACCGCGGGGCACATATTTTTCCCGCCGGAAGCTGACACAGCCGTTCCCGCCGTCACCGGCTTTCACGAAAAATTTTGCTTCGTCGACAAATCCCATACTTTATCCGGAGGAATGAAAGAAAACTAACACGAAAAAAACCCGGCACCAATATAGTATTGATGCCGGGTGTTCAACAGTTTCTACAGGCAATACCTGGTTATGCGTGATATTTCCCCCCAGCGCACAGAAGGGGGGGAAGGGTTCTCACCCGATGGGATAAACGGCTACCCGTTTTTTGTCCCGTCCGAAATTTTCATACTGGACAGTGCCATCAATTTTGGCAAAAAGAGTATAGTCTCTGCCACAGCCGACATTTTCACCAGGATGAATAACCGTTCCCAGTTGGCGAACCAAGATACTCCCGGCAGTGACGACCTGTCCGCCGAAACGTTTCACCCCGCGTCTTTGTCCCGCACTGTCGCGACCATTGCGCGAACTGCCGCCTGCTTTTTTATGTGCCATGGTATGTTCTCCAGAAAATCAGTTATTCACTTAATGCTGAAATCGTCTCAATGGTCAAGGCGGTGTACATCTGGCGATGTCCTTTTTTCACCTGATAGCCCTTACGCTTATTTTTCTTGAAAACGATGACCTTTTTATGCCGACCCTGCTCAGCGATCTTGGCAACCACTTTTGCCCCGTCGACCACAGGCTGGCCGATCTTAACGGTTTCACCGTCAACCACCAGAAGGACATCTGCTAACTCAACCGTGTCGCCAACTTCACCCTGAAGTTTTTCAACGCGAAGTGTATCGCCGGCCTCTACCTGATATTGTTTACCGCCGGTCCGAACTATTGCATACATGCGACTCCTCCTCTCTATCCTCAAATCTAATCCGTTCAATGGAAATATTTAATCGCAGAACGTACAATTTAACTCTATTACACCAACTCCTGTCAAGACTAATTTCGATCTGCAACTATTTAAATCAGGAGAACCGCTCCACTGGCAAATCGTTGCCCGCAAGGGCAAGCGCAATCGCTCGCCCTCCTCCCCTCAGAGAAGGTTAAATTCCCCAGCACCACCACTTTTTCTTGTCTGTTACCAGAAAAAAAGATAGGCTAACTCTTGAATGCAGACACATTATTGCCGACCAACGATAAGCACTGCGTTGCCCAGACAGGAGGGCCTCTCGCCGGATTCTTTCCAGAAAAGTATCCGGTGGAGTTATCATTTGAGCCAATCTTTTTCCAGGAGATACCGACATGCAGAAAATGGAATGCCCATGTGGATACGTTTACGATCCTGCTGAAGGCGATTATGACCACGGCGTGCCGCCCGGAACAGCCTTTACCGATCTGCCCGACGACTGGGTCTGCCCAAAGTGCGGTGCGGAAAAGGAATATTTCTACGCTGTCGATTGATCGTCACTCCGCAGGCCGTTGTGCCGAACAGACCCCGGCGGTCCTGCGGCACCCTCCAGATCCGGCTGCCCTTTTCCAACTGGACGCCTCTGCACCTTCCCTACTGCCCGCTGACGAACTCCTGCTGTCCGTCATTCACCGACAATTCCCGTTTCGGCCCGTCCACTTTTTCTCTTGTGCAAAGACCACCGATACCATATCATCAATAATTCCGACAGGAAGAAAATCATTCCCCCACTTTCACAGAGGAGGTTTCCCCCATGTCTTCCCATTGTGGCAATCTCGTAGCAGCACTCTTTTTTTTCTTCGCACCGATTCTCTTGGCCACACCGTCGACCGCAGACTATTACAATGAGCCTGCAGAACTTGTCGACAGAGCGATTTCTGTCTACAAAGGATTTATGGTTGACCCGAACATGGAGTGGTTTCAACGCAATGTCCACCAAGCCAAGGGTATTTTCATCGTGCCGCAGATGCTGCGCGGCGGTTTCATCGTCGGCGGCTCCGGTGGTCGCGGCCTTCTGCTGGCCCAGGATGGCCTTTCGGGTAAATGGAGTTATCCGGCCTTTTACAGCATGGGTTCGGTCTCGCTGGGCTTCCAGATCGGTGCCGACGCCTCGGAAATCATCCTGCTTATTATGACTGAACGTGGCCTGGGCGCAATGCTCTCCACTGATTACAAACTCGGTGCCGATGTGTCGGTAGCCGCCGGACCGGTGGGGGCATCAGCCAAGGCGCAGACCGCTGATATCCTTGCCTTTGGCCGCGCCCAGGGGGCTTTTGGCGGGATCAGCGTCGAAGGAGCGGTCATCTCGCCGCTGGTAGACTGGAACCGGATCTATTACGGTAAATCCGTGCAGGTCTTTGACATCATTAACAACCAAAGCGTTACCAATAAACAGGCCGAACCGCTGCGCGAGCTCATGCCCAAGCCCGGCAAGAGCAGTCAAACACTGGGCAAATAGGAAGACACGGCAAACGTTCGTAAATCTTACCGTGACCTGGTGCTGATATCAGTGATCCAACAACCGATTTTCATCATCGACCACCCCCAACCCGGTTTTCTGGTAGTGAACCTTAGCGGCTCCTGGACCCTGCACACCAGTCCGCCCGCACCGACGGAATTACTGACAGCAATTAATGACACCGTCCATTCCCTCGCCTTTGCCAGCGAGCAACTGGAGGACTGGGACACCCGGCTGCTGATCTTCCTCAGAACCATCATCTCCGCTGCCCGAGAGCAACACATCGAGGTCAACCTCACTGGCTTGCCACCGGGGGCGCAACGGTTGCTGGCACTTGCCGAAGCGGTCCCTGAAAAAACAACCTACAGCAAGACCGCTCGCGAGTCCTTTGTCACGCGAATCGGTCACCTAGCAATCGTTCTTTTTGCCCAGATCCGGGAAGTGGCTGCCTTCACCGGAGAAATCATCCTAGAATTTTTGACCCTCATCGCCGGCAAATCACCGTTCCGGGCTCGCGATTTTTTCTTCTTTGTCCAGGCCTGCGGGGCCGAATCGCTGCCAATCGTCTCCCTGATTGCAGTACTGGTAGGGGTGATCCTTTCTTTTGTCGGCGCCGTCCAGTTGCAGATGTTCGGGGCCCAAATCTACGTGGCCAACCTGGTCGGCCTCGGCATGGTGCTGGAGATGGGGGCACTGATGAGCGGCGTGATTGTCGCCGGGCGCATCGGTGCGGCCTATGCGGCGCAACTGGGCACCATGCAGGTCAATGAAGAGATCGACGCCCTGCGCACCATAGGCATTTCGCCGGTGGGTTTCCTGGTGCTGCCGCGGATGCTGGCCCTGATGCTCATGCTCCCCCTGCTCTGCATCTATGCCGACATCATGGGCATCCTTGGCGGCTCGATTATCGGGGTCACCATGCTCGATCTGTCACTGGTGGAGTACCTGGAACAGACCCGCAAGACCCTCCACCTCAGCCAGTGCGGCCAAGGCTTGCTGAAGAGTTCGGTCTTCGGGGTGCTGATCGGCTACGCCGGCTGCCTGCGCGGCATGCAGTGCGGCCGCAGTGCCCTGGCGGTGGGCGAGGCCACCACCTCGGCGGTGGTAACCTCGATTGTTTTGATTGTGGTCTCGGACTCGATCATCACCTTCATTATCAATCGGTAGCGCTGCCGCCATGACCGCCTCAGCCCCTGCGATCACCGTCAAGGACCTGACCATGGCCTACGGCAGTTTCGTCCTGCAGCACGATCTCAACTTTTCCATCGCCAAGGACGATATTTTGTCATCATGGGAGGCAACGGCTGCGGCAAATCCACCCTGCTCCGCCACATGCTTGGCCTTAAACCACCAGCCACGGGATCAATCTGGTACGGCGAGGAAAACTTCTGGGAACTTCCCGACGAGGACCGCGCCCGGATTCTCCGCAAGACCGGTATCCTCTACCAGACCGGCGCCCTGTGGAGCTCCATGACACTTGCCGAAAACGTCGCCCTGCCGCTCCTCCATTACACCGATCTGTCGCCTGAGGTTATCCGGGAGCTGGTGGCCTTCAAGCTGTCGTTGGTCGGTCTGGCCGGGTTCGAGGAATTTTATCCGGCCGAGCTTTCCGGCGGAATGCGCAAACGGGCGTCTCTGGCGCGGGCGATCGCCCTGGATCCGGAAATTCTTTTTTTCGATGAACCTTCGGCCGGGCTTGATCCGATCAGCGCCCGAATTCTTGACGAGCTGATCCTGGAACTCCGGGAAAGCCTGGGGGCAACCCTGGTTGTCGTCACCCATGACCTGGCATCGATCTATACCATCGCCACCAACTCGGTCTTCCTCGACGGTGACAGTAAAACCATGTTGGCAACAGGGGATCCCAAGACCCTGTTGCGGGAATGCACCGACACGACGGTGCTCAATTTTCTCACCCGGGGGACCGGAGAACGGGAGGTACGAACGGTTTGAGCAAAAAAGCCAATCCCACTCTGGTCGGCACCTTTGCCCTGGCCGCCATCGCCCTGACCGTTGCGGCCATTATCGCCCTGGGCAACATCAAGTTTAAGGATAATAAATTTCGCTGCGTCGCCTTTTTCACCGGCTCGCTCTACGGCCTCGACATCGGCGCGCCGGTGACCTTCCGGGGAGTCACCATCGGTCGGGTTAGGGAAATCCGGATCAATTTCGACAAAGAGCAGAGCAACTATATTATCCCGGTCTATGTTGACATTGAACAGACACCGGACCTCGGAGGCGACCATGTTGCAAGTTGGAATCCGGCAAATATTCAACGCATGATGCAGCAGCTGATCAGCCAGGGGATGCGGGCGCAGCTCAAAATGAGCAGCCTGCTGACCGCCAAACTGTACATCGACCTGGCCTTTTATCCGGATACCGAGGCGCACCTCCACGGTACAAACGCTGGCCTGATCGAGATCCCGACCCAGGCGTCGGGACTGGAGCAGATCACCCAAAAGCTGGAAAGCTTGCCGCTCAACGAAATCCTCGATAAAACCGCCACAGCCCTCGACGGTATTAACCGTATCATCAACTCCACCGAAACCCGCAATGCCCTGAAGGCACTGGATTCCACCCTCACCCGACTCGACACCCTCCTGGCCCACGCCGATACCGAACTGCCCGGCCTGACCGTTGATTTAAAAAAGGGACTGGCAAACTTTTCCACCTTGGCCACCACGGCGACGAGCATCCTCAGGACAGCGGACAAAGAACTCCCGTTGATGAGCCGCGACCTGCAGCAACTGTTGACAAATCTCAACGGAACGGCAACAGCGCTCACCAAGACCTTAAATAATATCGAACAACTGACAGCCAAAGACTCCACGCTCACCTATCAGGCCGCCAGCTCCCTGCAGGAGATTGAGAAAGCGGCCTCTTCTATCAGACAATTGACCGAATACCTGCAACAGAACCCCAATGCCCTGGTTTTCGGTCAAGGAAAAGACAAACCATGAAGCACCAAATGAAGCCCCTCTGCCAACTGGCATCGTTGCTGCTGGGCGCCCTCTTGCTCAGCGCCTGCATTTCCGGCCCGACGGCCAACACGCTGTATACCCTGCAACCAGCCCGACAGGATAGGCTGGGACAGGAATTTTCCAATTTCAAGGAAATGATCCTGATCATGCCGGTTCGACTGGCACCACAACTGCAAGGTCGGGGCCTGGTCAGCCAACGTTCGGTTACCGAATCCAAAGCCTCGTTGAACCATGTATGGGCCGGTCCTCTGGACCAACAGATCGCCGAAAATATCGTCAGCACGCTCAAAGACCTGTTGGGTACGGATAACGTTGCCGTCTATCCCGGCCCCCGCTTTGGCGCTACCCGCTATCAGGTGGAGATTGAAATTAACGAATTCAGCGGCTTTGAGCAGTCCTTCACCACCCGCGCCGTCAGCACCCTCAGCGATACCGCCACCAAAACCATGCTGTACCGGAAATCGTTCCAACAGACGCGGATTATCGACAAACCCGACTATTCAGGCTATGTTGCAAGCGCCTCGCAGGCTATCGGCGACCTGAGTAAAGAGATTGCCGCCGCCCTGCTGGCAGCTCGTCAATCTCAACCAGCAACCCCACGTTCCTATGAAAAATAATCGCATACCGCTGCTCCTGTTTGTCCTGCTGATCGCCTTGGTCGGTTGCAACCACATAAAGCCCGATGCCTTGCTCAGCAGTATCACCGGACCTGAAAAACTTAAAGTCGGCATGGCTATTGATGCACCGCCGCTTGCCTACAAGAAAAACGATACGCTCACTGGCCTGGAGACAAAATTCGCTACTGGCCTTGCCCGGTCCACCGGGAAAACTTTAGAGATGGTTGAGCTGCCGCGTCAGGGACTCGCACAAGCTCTGCTCGACAAAAAAATCGATATCATCATGTCTGGCCTGACCGAGGCAATCGCTCAAGAGCAAAAGCTAACCGCTACCATGCCGTATCTGATCTCGGGCCAGGTCTCGCTGGTCCATCTCGATGTCTACAAGCAACTGGGCAATGGTACCCGTAATCTCACGGAACCCAAGGTGCGGCTCGGCGTCGTCACCGACAGTGCCGGCGATGTACTTATCAAAGGGCTCAAGCCCCAAGGAAAGATAACCCGGTATACCACGGCCCCGGAGGCTGTGCAGGCTCTGATCGCCAACGCCATCGATGTCTTTGTCTACGACATGCCCGCCAATTTCTATTACGCCTCGCTCTACGTCGACAAAGGCCTGACCCCGGGAGCAACCCCCATGACCCGCGAGCAACTGGTGTGGGGTGTACGCCCGGACGACCAAAATTTACTCAAGGCTGCCAACGAGTATCTGGCTGGCATCCAGCAAAGCGGCGAACTCCAGAACCTGATCGAACGCTCTATTCCCTTCTACAAAAACACCGCCTACAGCCCGAATAAATAATCCCTTGGTGGGCAAATTGCTGCAATGCGTGCAATCCATCACCCTGATGGTTCCACCTCACCCCCAAACCGCAGATCCATCTGCACCAGCCGGCGATAAAGAGAATCGGTGCCCATCAGCTCCTCGTGGCTCCCCTGCTCGACAATCCTGCCCTGATCCATGACCACAATCCGGTCCACCCGACGGATGGTCGACAGCCGATGGGCGATCACCAGAGAGGTGCGGTCACTGAACCCTGCTGCTATCGCCTGTTCCAGCATATTTTCCGATTCAGTGTCAATGGAGGCGGTGGCTTCATCCAGCACCAGGATGGCCGGATTACGGTAGAGGGCCCGGGCAAAGGAAAGCAATTGTTTCTCACCCAGAGAGAGGTTGAGCGCCCCCTCGCCAATCACGGTTTCCAGGCGGTTAGGCAGCCTGTCGATAAACGATTTGATCCCGGTCTGGAGGAGCAGGTTGCTCAGCCGGACCTCGTCCGCTTCCTGGTCAAGAACAATGTTGGCACGTATGGTGTCCGGTATGATGAAAATATCCTGCATGATGATGCCGATCCGCTGCCGCAACTCCTGGAGCGGCAGATGGCGGATGTCCTGGCCGTCGATGAGGACCGCGCCGTGCACAGGGTCGTAAAAACGCACCAACAGCGAAATCAGGGTCGATTTTCCCGCCCCTGTTGACCCGACCAGGGCAACGGTCTCCCCTGGCGCAATAGTCAGATCGATGCCCTTGAGCACCGGCTGGTCTGGTTCGTAGCCGAAACGTACCTGCCGAAACTCGATGCGAGCGCTTGCCGCCATCGGTTTGCCTGATTGCACCGGTTCAAGAACACCCATAGCGGAACGGGTATCGAGCGTCTGAAAGATGCGCTCCGCTGAGGCCATGGCCGACTGAACAATGGAATATTTCTGGGAAAGCTCCCGGAGCGGTTGAAAAAAGAGCCGCATGTACGAGAGAAAGGCCACCAGCTCGCCGATCGTCAACTGGTGACGGATAACCTCGCCGCCGCCGTACCAGATGAGCAAAGCGATAGCCGCCGAACTCATGAGCTCGGTCAGGGGCATGAAGGCCCCGAATACCCGGATCTGCCCAAACGATCGCAGCAGGTATTCCTGGGTCAATTCACGGTACGTCCGGCTGCACCGGTCCTGAGAACCAAAGGCCTGAATAACGCCAACCCCGGCAAGCGATTCGGCAAGGAAGGCATTGATTTTGGCCATCTGCGACCTGATCATCCGAAACTTCTCGCGTGCAAAACGGGAAAAGACGATCGTCGAGACCAAGGCCAAGGGCACGAAAATTGCCATGACCACGGCCAGCCGCACATTCATCATTGCTAAAAAACAGAAGATGCCGACCAGTTTGAGGCCATCGTTGCACAGGGTGACCATCACCGAGGTAAACATCTCGTGCATATTCTGGATATCGTTGGTCAACCGGGTGACCAGACGCCCGGCGGGCTGGTTGTGAAAATAGGCGAGATCCAGGGTCAGGAGATGGGCGAAGAGGTGTTGGCGCAGGCGGTGCATGATCGACTGGCCGATCCATTCAAGCACCACCACCTGGCAGAACGTGGCAAGAAACACAACCCCGACCAGCAACCCGTACTGCAGGACCACCCGCCCCAGTCCGGCAATCCGCTGGGCAGGGGTCAGGGTGGCGGTGACGATATAGTGATCGATGCCCAACTGCATCAGCCGCGGCAGACCGAGGGTGGCGGCGGTGACGACCAGAGCGAGCACCACCGCCCCTACCAGTCCGGCCACATGGCCCGAGCAGTAGACCAAAATCCGCTGCCAGAGCCGAGTATCGCCGATGGAACCCGTCTGCCCATCTTCCGAGTAGCCGAAATTATGCATCGTTGTGCTGTTTCTCCGCCATGGCCAGGTAGAAGGGGTTGCTCAGGAGATCCTGGTGACGCCCCTGCGCAACGATCCGGCCTTCGTCAAGCAGGACGATCCGGTCGCAGTGGCGCAGGACGTTGACCCGGTGGGAAACAAGCAGGACTGTCTTTTTCTCCCCTGCCAGGGTCGAGAGAAGCCCCTGCAGTACCTGTTGTTCCGTTTCGACATCAATGGCCGATAAGGCATCGTCGATGACCAGCATGGGCCGGTCGCAGAGCAGGGCCCTGGCTAGGGCCAGCCGCTGTCGTTGCCCGCCGGAGAGCTTCACCCCCCGCTCGCCGATAACCGCTTGATAACCGCCGGTAAAGGTCCGGATATCGATATCGATGGCTGCCGCCCGCGCTGCTGCCTCGATCTCAGCGCCGGTGGCCTCCGGCCTGCCGAAGGCGATATTATTGGCAATCGTGTCGGCGAACAGCACCGGCTCCTGGCCGACATAGGCGATGCACTGCCGCAGCTGGGCCTGCGAGAGTTGATTGACATCCCTGCCCCGAAAAAAAAGCATCCCATCCGCCACCGGATACATTCGCAGCAACAGTTTGCACAGCGTCGACTTACCCGATCCGGTCCGTCCAGTCATCCCCAGCAATCCAGGGCCGATCTCGAGGTCAAAATCGCTCAGCACTGGACGAACCGAGGCGCCATAGGCAAAGGTTAAACGGCGACAAGAATACACAGTGGCCGCAGTTTGAGACAGGGCTTGGGATCCCCCTGTGCTGACCACCGGTTGCTCAGCGAGCAGCCGATGGATTCGGCGCAGACTGGTTGCCCCCCGCTGGGCCAGGTTGGCCACCCAGCCGATAGCCATCATCGGCCAGATCAGCATAGAGAGATAACTGACAAAAGCGACAAAAGAACCTATCGATATTTGGGATTCGATGACCAGGGCCCCGCCGTAGTAGAGCACCAGCAGCATACCAATATTGCCGACCAGGGTGGCAATCGGAAAGAGCAGCCCCTGAATCACCGCGACCTTGAGGTTGGTCCGCACATACTGTTCACCCAATTTACAAAACTGCTGCTCCTGAAATCGCTCCAGGGTGTAGCCTTTGATCAACCGGATCGACACCAGAGTAGTGCGGGCGAATTCGGTGAGCAGGGAAAACTGTTCCTGCACCAGATTGAACCGGTGGTGTAATCGACCGGACAGGATGCGGGTGCAGACAACCAAGAGCGGCATGGGCAAAAGGGCGATCAGGGTCAGCTTGACGCTGATCGCCAGCATAAAGACCAGAGCGGCCGACGACATAACCAGGGCATCCACCGACGCCACCAGCCCCATACCACAGGCCATCTGGATGGCGTTCAGATCGTTGCCGGCGTGGGCCATGAGATCACCGGTGGTCCACTGTTCAAAAAAGGGCGGATCCATACGCAGCACATGGGTAAACAGCCGGTCGCGCAGTTTCTTCTCCAAAATCCGTGAAAAACCGATGATCAGATAGCGCCAGATGAAGCGGAGCAGGGCCACCATCATTGCCACCAGACAGACGGCCCCGCTCAGTTTAAGCAATTGCGATGAGGTTGCGGTCCCCGCTGAGAGGGCATCAACTGCTGACTTGACGAAGCGGGGGATGAGGAGCTGCAGGATATCAACCACCATCAGCGCCAAAAATCCGCTGCCAAGCCGCAGCCAATGCTCCCGAAAAATAGGCAGCACCAGGCGCAACAGCGTTTTGGTTTCAATGGGGGGGGGAGATTTGGTCATGGCAGCGAAGGCAGCAGTTCCTCGTAGGCGGCAGTCAGCAGGATAAATTGTTCGGTATCCCCCCCTTTGTCCGGATGCAGCTCATGAGCCTTTTGCCGGTACAAGCGGGTGAGATCCTTCTTGCGCAAGCCCACCAGCTGCTCGCCGCTGAGCCCGAAAATTGTGAAGGCCTGCTGCCGGGACATCCCGCCGGTATCGGCAGAAGCGCTGCGATGGGACCGCCGTGAACGGGTAAATCGCGAAAACCGGGCCCAACCGTTCGGTTCCTCGGGAGCTGCGTCAAAATACATAATCAGATAACGGACCAGGTACGGCGGCAGACAGTCGAAAGGGGGAGCCCCCTGCCAGAAAGTCGGGTCAACAGCCAAACGGCAGACCTCCTCGACAAACAGGGTGTCGAGCTGCTCGCGGTTAAGGGCCTGGGGAATCGAGCGGGCGTAACTTTCCGGAAAAAACCGCTGCAGATCAAAGATAGCAAACAGATACTGCTGGTATTCCCTGGGCGGCAGGGCCTGTTCCTGAGCCAGAATCAGCTGTTCAATCTCATCACGTGATTTTTCGAGCAGGATGACATAGAGGGCTTGGGCCTTGTCAACCGTCTCAGCCGAGGTCCGCCCCAGACGGAGAAAATGGAGCCGTCTGCGGTCCATGGCATGGGTCTCGCGCAGCGCCTGATTACGCAGGCTTTCGGCCGCCGGTTGCCACCTCCCGTATTTATGCCGGTTACGAAACGGTTGCAGCCTGTTTTGGATGTATGCATCGATGAAGGGAAAAAACAACTCCTCAATCTCGCTGTACGAGGCCGTAACCCCCTTATCGCGGAGCCGCTGGAGCAGATCTTCGTCGATATGAAACGAGGTTTCACTGCTGTAAACAATGAATCGACCGGGGTCCCGGCCGAGATCCGCAAGGTCGCGGGATAAATAAACGCCGCCACTTAGGTAAGATTCCCGAAGGACATAGTGATGATGCCGGGGGCCAACTTCATTGCGGGCAAGGTACATGGGGAACAACCGGTTGACGAAAAATCGAAAAATTCAAAACGATAATGCGGTGTAAACCGTGTCGGCAGATTTCTTAGAGGAAACGGTTGACAATATCCTCGATAGCATCGATCGGAAAGGGTTTTGCCAACGCTGCCACAAAATTATACTCGGCATATCGCTGCATGGCCTCACAGCTGCCGTCACCGCTGATAGCGACCATAGTCGCCTCCGGATTGAGCGCTATAATTCGGCGAGCAGCTTCAAGCCCGCCCATGCCCTCGTTGACCCACAGATCGAGCAATACCAGATCAAAACCATCTCCGGATTCGAGCTTCTCCCGGTAGAGCGCGACCGCTTCTTCGCCATTGGTGGCCGTGGTGACCTTGCACCCGTAATACTCAAACATCTTTTTGTTGATCAGCCGCATCATCTCTTCGTCATCCATAACCAGCACCTGCCGACCACGCCCCTTTCCCTCAAAAAACCGAGGATCGGTAACGACCCCACCCTGCACCGGAAAATAGAGATAGACCGTACAGCCCCCACCCTTGGGCGTATCGATCCAAACAAATCCACCATGCTTTTTGACAATGGCGTGCACAATGGTCAGTCCCAACCCCATTCCCTTCTGCGCCCCTTTCTGTTTGGTCGAAAAATAGGGGTCAAAAATCTGATCGAGAAGAGCGGGGTCGATGCCAGGACCGGAATCCTGAAAGGCGACCCGGACGAAATCGCCGTTGGCAATGAGCTGACCCGTTCTGGCCGCCTCTTCACCTCCGTCAACCCTGTCAATGGTCACCTTGATGCGGCCTGCACCATTGATCGCGTCCACAGCATTCTTGGTGAGATTGACAAAGACCTGTTGGACAAGAGCGGGATCTAGAGTGATAGCGAGTTCTTCCTCGCCGGTACTGAGGTGATAACTGATAGAGGGCCGCCCGGCGAGATCACGCTGCAACACCTCGTCAATCAGAGGGCGAAGACGAACCTGGGATTTCTGCGGCAGAAAATTGTCGGAGAAGGTGGTGAACTGGCGGATCAACTGTACGGTGAGATCAAGGGCCTTGGCGGATTCGCTCAGGAGACTGTTGACTTTGTCGTCACGACAGACGTACCGGGCCATCTCAACATTACCGTTGATAATGGTCAGCAGATTATTAAAATCGTGGGCTATGCCACTGGCCATCAACGACATGGCATCCAATTTCTGAATGCGCTGCAACTCCTTTTCCAGCTGTCGCTGCCGTTGCTCCAGAGCCTTGCGACGGCTGACATCCTGCAGAATACCGACGATGAAAAAGGTGTCATCCTCAGCCACTGGTACAAGATTACAGGTGATCTGCCGGTTTTCCAGCAGGATCGGATCGTCGTAGCCGAACACCAGAGGCAGCAAGCAGACGGGTGCGGCGACCTGTGCAAGCCATTCCGTTATCCGTTCTTCGGCCGACAGCGGCATCAGCTGGGCCAGGGATTGCCCCAGCACCTGGGCCTCCGGCAGGGCAAACAGTTCAACAGCAGCACTGTTGGCCATAACGATGCGGCCAGCATGGTTGAGTTCAACCACGCCCTCGTTCATTCTCGCTAAAACAATCTCTTGGTGTTTCTTGCTGACCAGCAGTTCGCGGGTGACCTCACGTGAATAGAGCCCCTCCAATCCTTCGACACTGTGCCCTCCCCGCTGGTTGGTGAGGTATTTTCCCAACGCGGCTTTAATGTGCATCGACATCGTGGCCGCCGGGCCCTTGGCAATGCAGACATCGGCCCCGAGACGCAGCGTGTTGTCGTTATCCTCCAGGGCAACACCGGAGAGAATAACCAGGAATATATCCTTGAGCTCAGGGGTATTACGAATGATATAACTGAGTTTTTCTCCGTCTATTTTAGGCATGATCAGATCAGAGAAAATGATGTCGGGACGGTGGCACGCGATACAGTCCAAGGCCTCAAGACCGTCTTCGGCAACCTGAACAATACAGCCCTCGGCCTCAAGGACGTAACTGACGATTTTCCTGATGACCGGACTGTTATCGACGACCAGGGCGTGTATCTCAGCCATTGGCGAGTAGCTCCTTGACCGTTGTGGCAAGTTCGCGGACATCAAAGGGCTTGCTGAACACCCTGTCCGCTCCTAATTCCTGTGCCGCCGGCAGATAGGCATCCGGGCCAATGCGACCGCCGCCGGAAATGGCAATAATCTTGATCAGAGGATATTCCCTTTTCAATAAGGTTATGGTCTCAAGCCCTTCCTGCTCAGGCATGATCAGGTCGGTGATGACCAGGTCCGCCTCCTGCTTCCGCTGTTGATGCATGCCTTCACGACCATCTGCCGCTTCAATGACCTCATGGCCCGCCCATTCCATCACCTGGCGAAGCAGGATCCGAATCTGTTCGTCATCATCAATGATTAAAATCCTCATCACTCTCCCCTGTCCTGATTGGGTAGAATTTCACGGATAGCAATAGCCAGGAGCCGCATATCCACCGGTTTCGCCAAGAAGCGGCGGACACCAGCCTTTTTCGCCTCTTCCGGTGTAATCGCTTCGCTGTACCCGGAGCAGAGGATGATGGGCAGATCCGGTTTCATGGCACTGATTCTGGTCGCCAACTGTAATCCGGTCATCCTCGGCATAGTATGATCGGTAATCAACAAGTCAATGTGCTCAAGACCCTTCGTGAAATAGCTTAAGGCCTGTTCAGGGCTGGTTGCCGGCAACAACCGATACCCAAGATACGATAACATTCTGGTCCGCATTTTAACAATGTCTTCTTCATCATCGACAAAGAGGATCGTCTCGGTGCCGCGCGGCATCAAAACGATCTCGTCATCCTCACCGGCAGCCTCCGGCAACCGCGGGAAAAAAACGGTGAACACCGTCCCTTTGCCCATCTCCGATTTGACGTCGATAACGCCATCGTGGGAAACGATAATTCCATGGAGCACCGCCAGCCCCATGCCGGTTCCTTCGCCAACCTCTCTGGTGGTGAAAAACGGATCAAAAATCCGCTCAAGCGTTTTGGGAGGGATGCCCTTACCTGTATCCTTAACCGTGAGGACGACATATTTTCCCGGCACCAGGTCGTTATAACGGAGCTGTTCCGCTTTGCCGGTCTCGATCTCCCGCAGCGACACTTCTATGACACCGATTTCGTTCTCAATGGCCTGGGCCGCGTTAGTGCAGAGATTCATCAACACCTGCTGAATCTGACCGGGGTCGGCATAGACCATGCCGATATCCTGGGCCACAGAAACCTTGAGCTCGATGGTAGCCGGGAATGAGGCGCGCAACAGACGACAGACCTCCTTGACCACCGGGGCAATCAGCAGATTTCTCCGTTGATTGGTGGTCTGACGGCTAAAGGCGAGGATCTGACCGACCAGAGCCTTGGCCCTGTTTCCCGCCCGCTTGATAGCCTGGACATGTTCGGCTATTTCCTCATAGGTAATCGGTGGCCCGACAAACGGATTTTCCTCTTTCTCTTGTATCGGCAGGCGGTAGAGCAGCAGATCGGCGTTACCGAGGATAGCACCGAGAATATTATTGAAATCATGGGCAATGCCGCCGGCGAGGGTGGAAATAGCCTCGAGTTTGGAGGCATGGACCAGCCGTTTTTCCAGGTTGCATTGGAGGCTGATATCTTTGGCCGAATGAACAAAACCGACAACCTTATTATCGTTGATAATCGGGGCGCAAGAAACCGAAAAGGTGCGCCCGATATACCGATGGGTGATTTCCTGCAGATGGGGTTTTCTTTCGTGGCAAACCTTCTGAACAAGACACATCAGGCAGGGCGTATCGGAACCGGCAAACAGTTGGTGGCATTTCTTCCCCTCAATACCCGAACCGTTGACGGAAAGCAGTTGCAAGGCGGCACGGTTGCCCTTGACGATGGTCAGGTCGGTATCCAGAATAAGAATGGGATCAATGACAGCGTCAAAAGTGTGCCACCACTCATCAAGCGAGCGCTGAAGAGCCAGATGAGAGGTAGCCGGCTCTGCAAGAGAGTACGCTTGGGGAGAAGCCTCACCACCATGATCAGCAGCAAGTGGAGAAGGCGCATCCTCTGCGTCGGTGGAACAGGCTGGCATGGGCGATTTCGACTGCCCGTTTTGCAGGCAGCGAAGCCGGGGCCGAATCGAAATAAAATATAAAAGAGCGAGTCCGGCATACCCGGCCAGAAGAAAAAAGATGATGGTCATTAATGAGGTGTTCATTGCACCGTTCCTGAAAGAAGAGGGGTTCGCTGCCTGAAAATTCTTTCCCGGAAAAAACGAATCGTCGCTCTTCGACGCTCCACAATCCGCACCTGTTCGGGAATAAGCTCGGAAATAGCATTACGCATAATAGACATCTTGTATTCTATGTTGGGTGCAAACTTGTTGTCCAGATACCAGGCATAAAATAGGCCGAAAAACAGCCCCGGCGGCGTAAAACCTTCACCGGGATTGACGACCCGGGTATACAGTCGTCCTTCCTGCTGCGAACGATGCATCCGTGCCAGATGCAGATAGGTGTCGATATCCTCAGGTTCGAGAAAACTGACCAGTTGCTCTGGCTCCCTGATCCTCAACCGGAAAACCCGGCCGACGAGGTCATCCCCGGACAGCAGGTCTGCCATCCTCTTGCCCTGAGCATAATTACCGAGCAGCGACTGCCCCAGGGCCACCAGGAAAACCATTTCAAAACGGTTGAGATTGTCTGCCTGGTCCTGCCTGATCTTTATCCGTTGATCATGCGGATCGTAGAAGGAAAAAATGCTATCCCATTCCTGGCAGCGTTTCCAGGATTCCGGCTCGACCAGGGTTACCCCGCGGATGAACTGCAGATGCTCCAGGGGAATATCGGGATGGGACCAGATGATGTCCACCACCCGATCAAGCAGCCATTGCCGATCGATTTCCGTCATCTTGACCACTGCAAGGGACCCGGCCATAATCACCTCGGTGCTCAGATAATGCATCAGTGATCTGATTTTCTCATAGCGCAGACTGGGTGCCGGTTCGGAGCTATATTGGGGACTGGAGATGAATTCGGCTTCGGGCAGTTTTTCCTGGCAGACGGGCTGATCAAGAAAGCCGGCCTGTTGCAGGGCCCACAACCCCTTCACCGCCTTGGCCAAGGCGTCGGGATCGTGTTGAATAACGCCACGCTGCTGCAACTGCTCTTCTGAGAAAATTCGAGCCTCTACCGACCCGAAACCCAAGGCTCGAACCCGGTTCCGATCAATATAGATAGGTTCCTTGTTTTCCAGGGCGTAACGTTGCAGGACCGAACCGGGGATATCACTCATATCGAGCGATATTACATGGGAAAAAAGGTCAAAGACACCGCCGGGGATATTATGGTGATAGGCCCAAATTAAATCGGAGACATAAAATTTCCGGTCAGGGGCATCACGGGTGGCATCTGTTTCACCCATCTGCACCCAGATGTTGGCCACCAGCACCTTGAGGGCGGCCTGGTTTTTCCTGATGGCATCGGCCAGTCCTGGCACCTGCAGGATGGGGATAATCGAGGTGTAAAGGCTGCCCGGTGCAAAGAGAATAATGTCGGCCTGCTGCACCAGTTGTACCACTTCCGGCTGGAGGAATGGGGGGCGACTGAAAGCGACCAGCACCTGATCGACCGGATAACCGCGCCGGGCCTTGCCTGATTTATCTTCACTGGTAACCAGGACACCGTTACTGTAGAGCATCTGCAGCTGCGACAGGGTGGTGGTGCACGGCAGCACTGAATTCTGCTGAACTCCTAGACAGACAGAGAGTTCGGCTAGCCCGCGAATGGTCGCTGTCCGTACAACCTGATGCGAGGCCAGCAACTCGGTTATGGTCAATGACGCGTCCAGTTGTTTATAGATAGCGCTGGCCAGCAGCAGATTCCCCAGGCATTGCGGGCGATACAGGGTCGGCGCCAGGCGCTTGTCGGTAAAAAGCAGGGCGAGCAACTCTGAGAGGTAGGCCAGCAGAGGTCGCGGGAGATCGGCGAGCAGAGCACCGGTATCCTGCAGGCATTGTAAAGGCGAAGCAGGACAGGAGTGAAACCGATAGTTAAAAATGGCATGCAGCGCCGCCGCACAGTATCCGGCGGTTACTCCATCAAGCCCATATTCCCTGAGCAGATTTTCCCGGCGGATTGAGGAGACCAGCACATGACGAAGATCACCGAGCGCTATCAGCGGCAAATCTTTCTGCAATGCACCGGTGGAGCCGCCGTCATCGGTCACGCAGACCACCGAATTGACCTGGGGAAACACCTGCTTTAAACCGCAGAAGGGCTTTTCAGCCCAGTCGAGCCGCCTTGAATCACCGCCGATGACATTAGAAAGGCCTGTACCGCCCCCGAACACCACCACCTTGACGGCCTTCGAATCAAGGGTTTCTATCTGCTTTTTTATATCGTTAAACAGTGAGGAGATGGCCGGCGAGAAAGCATCGGTGGCACTGTCCAGAACGATGGCGGTTATTTTTTCCGCCAAACTGTCTTCCGGAAGGACATCAAGGACGGAGAACCCCTTTGCGGTCAAAAATTGGAGCTGCGACTGGAGATGCTGATGTCCGACCATATTCTTTTATTTCCGAATATGCGGGAAAGACCTTGCCGCTGCAACCGCCCGCCAAGATTTCATTGCTGTGCCGCCGTCAGCATCTGCTCCACCCTGACCAAATCTTTGGGAGTGTCAACTTCCACCGAATCATGATTGGTCAGCACGACCCGGACCGTATAGCCGAACTCCAGAGCGCGCAACTGTTCCAGTTTCTCAAATCGCTCCCACTGCCCCTCGGGCAGACCGACAAAGGTGACCAGAAACCCTTTCCGGTAAGCGTAAAAGCCGAGATGTTTGTAGTAGGTCGGTTGCTCCTTTTCTCCTGGATCCCGCTGAAAGGGGATCGGTGACCGCGAAAAGTAGAGGGCATTGCCGTGGCAATCGAACACGGTTTTGACATGGTTGGGATCGGTGATCTCTTCCGGTCGGATAATTTTATAGATCAGGGTCGACATGGGTAGCGCCGGATCATTGATGAGCGGCCGTGCGACCTGCTCGACGATCTCCGCCGGAAACAGAGGCTGATCACCTTGGATATTGACGATGACATCGTGGTCGGAGATACCGATTTTCTGCGCCGCTTCCGCCAGCCGGTCGGTACCGGTGGCGTGATCGCTCCGCGTCATCACCCAGGAGCCGCCGAAGGCTTCCACGGCTCTGGCAATGCGTTCGTCATCGGTGGCCACCACCACCCGAGAGAGCAGCGCAACCTGCTGGGCCCGTTCAACGACATGCTGGATCATGGGTTTGCCGTTGATCAGGGCAAGCGGTTTGCCCTCAAAACGGTTTGAATGGTAACGAGCCGGAATAATAGCAACTATCTTTGGTTCGGTTGTACTCATCGACGATCCTGCGTCTGGGTTGAGAGGGGCAACATTCTTTTGCTTTTATGCATAATCCCATGATACAGTGCGGTCAATCAAAAGGCAATCACCAAACAAATCCATCAGGTTACCTCTGGCACCCAGTCCTTGAACGCCCTCAAGCCATCACTTGCTCTGCTCGCCGATCCGCAGTGCGCCACCGATAAGGTACTCAATCTGGCTGCATCCCTGGGGATTGGTCTGGTCAGCGAGCCCCAGAGACAGACGCTCCTGCTGCGGCTCACTCCAGAGCACCTGGAATTGTACAAGCCGGACGACCCCGAATTGCCGGGAGCCCTCTGGGTTGATTTTGAACGGCCGTCCGCCCGTCGCCGTCATGTCCATCCCGGCCGGGAACTCCTGGTGCAAGCAGCAAAGGTCCGCCACATCGCCAGCCCCCTGATCATCGACGCCACCGCCGGACTGGGACGCGACGGTTTCCTCCTGGCCGCCGCCGGTTGCCGGGTATGGATGTTCGAACAGAATCCGATCGTCGCCGCCCTGCTCCAAGATGGCCTGGAACGAGCCGCCCGCTCACCCCATACCGCCGCCATCACCAAACGGATTCACCTGGTCGTGGGCAATGCCCTCACACATCTGCCTAAACTCGACGAGCAACCGGATGTCATTTATCTCGACCCGATGTTTCCCCAGCGATCCAAATCCGCCAAAGTAAAACAGGATCTGCAGCTGCTGCAATTGCTTGACGACAAAAGCGATGCCCCTGAACAACTGCTCCTGGCAGCCCTGGCCGTCCGGCCAAGAAAGGTGGTGGTCAAACGGCCGCTCAAGGGCCCCGTGCTGTTGGGATTACCGCCAGCCTATATGCTCAAAGGCAAGGCGGTACGTTTTGATGTGTACGTGGGGACGCCCAAGGAAATTTTAATTGCATAATCAGGGCAACAGCAAAGGATGAGCAATAATCGTTTTTTAGAGCTCCACCTGGTTCCCCAGCTCGATAACACGATCCGGGGGCAGCTTGAAAAAGGAGGTGGCGTTCCAGGCGTTGCGCGACATGAAAATAAAAAGTTTCTTCCGCCATTGCGCCATGGGAGCCGAACCCGTGGCCGACATGGTTTCCCGACCGAGATAAAAAGAGGTGGAATAGATATCGATCGGCAAGCCCTGGCTGCTGATCAGATCGAGAATCTCCGATATATCCGGTGTCTCCATAAAACCATAACTCGCCTTGATCCGGTAAAAGCCCAGACCGAGGTCATCCACGATCACCCGCTCCCCTGGGGCCACCGTCGGTGTTTCCGCCGACAGGACAGAAAGCAGCAGCACTCGTTCATGCAAGGCCTCGTTATGCTTGAAATGGTGCAACAAAGTATGAGGGATGCCGTCGGAGGCAATCGACATGAAAACGGCGGCGCCCGCTATCCGCTGGGGCTTATAAGCAGCGATATCCTCCAGGAAAACATCGGCGGGAATCCGCATGAGACTATAGTGTTTCGCCAGGAGAGCCCGGCCGTCGCGCCAAGTAACCATGACCACAAAAATACAGACCGCGATACAAATCGTAATCCAACCACCGTCAACAATCTTCAGCAGATTTGCGCCCAGAAAGGAACAATCGAGCAACAGGAAGAGCGCCAGAAGAAAGCCGCACTGCCACACCGGCCACTTCCACCTGATGCGAATAACCTCGAAATACATGAACGAGGTGATGGCCATCGTGGCGGTGACGGCGATACCATAGGCCGCGGCTAAGCGGCTGGATTCTTTGAACGCCAGAACCAGTGACAGACAGGCGATCATCAACATCCAGTTGACGGTCGGCATATAGATCTGCCCCTTCGCCTGCTCGGAAGTATGGATAATGTGCATACGGGGGGTGAACCCCAACTGAATTGCCTGTCGCGTGAGTGAATAGGCGCCGGAAATCAACGCCTGTGAGGCGATTATAGTGGCCAAGGTCGACAAGGCGACCAGAGGGTAGAGCCACGATTTGGATGCAAGGGCATAAAAGGGATTAACGTTGACCAGGTCGGGGTGTTGTAACAGCAAGGCGCCCTGACCATAATAATTGAGCACCAGTCCAGGCAAGACCAGGCCGTACCAGGTGAGGCGGATGGGAGCCCGACCAAAATGCCCCATGTCAGCATAAAGCGCTTCGCCGCCCGTAATACAAAGCACCACAGAGCCCAAAACGACAATGCCATGAAAATGGTTGATGGTAAAAAAGTTGACCGCATACCAGGGGTTTAGCGCAGCGAGAATGCTGGGGTTATCGAGAATGGATCGCATCCCGAGAAAGCCGAGCACCAGAAACCAGAGAACCATGATCGGGCCAAACATCCTGCCGATAACCGCAGTTCCACGCCGTTGCAGGAAAAAGAGGATGACAAGGACCAGGCAGGTGAGCGGGACGATGTAATCGGCAGCGGCATCGGTGGCCATATTCAACCCTTCGATAGCCGAGAGCACCGAGATAGCTGGGGTAATCACCCCATCGCCATACAAAAGCGCGGCGCCAAAGGCAGCCAGCAGAGTGAGACCGGCCCACCACCGTTTCTCATTTTTCAGCCGACTTTGCAACATGGCAAGCAGAGAGAAGATACCACCCTCCCCCTTGTTGTCGGCTTGCATGATGAACACCACATACTTCATGCCGACAACGAGCATCAACGCCCAAAAAATCAGCGACAGGATGCCGAGGATGTTCTCAGGAGTGGGTGTTACTCCATGAGGCCCTGAAAAACATTCTTTTACCGTGTACAGGGGGCTGGTGCCGATATCGCCGTAAATGACCCCGAGAGCGGCTACGGCAAGAAGCGGAAGATTACCTGTGGAATGCCCGGAATGCTGCGGAGGAGCAGCGGGTGTGCTGAAAAAACGCATGAATAATTTCCTGTTTATATGCCAAAGCGTGATAAGCCCCTGGCAAAAAAATAAACCGGAGGGCTCTCATGTGCCTGCGAGGTTAGCTGACGGGCTCAGGCTGAGAGATGCCTTACGCGTGTGCGATACGCCCCGAAAAAGTGGTTCCCCCGCTTCCGCTTCCGCGGAATTAAGCGTTGTTGTTGCCGTTGTCACACTGCGTGGTATGGCAGGTACAGTTCGACAATGAAGTTGATTATCCTCTTCTCTAAAAAAAATGCAATAGAATTTACAGGCAGGCGCACGATCCACCGGCCCTCTTCACGTACACTACTACGCCCGAACGGCGCGCGTCCTCACAGCTGGGCCGCCTTTTTTAGGGCAGCGGTGAATTTCATTTTCTGTTCCTCCGGCAGCAGGATCGGCACCTGATAGGTCAGGGTCCGCTCCATGATCGCCGCCGACGCAGGCAGTGCCTGCGGGTCATAGAGTATCCGCCGCTTGCCGTGGGCGCTGAAGGGCCAGCCACCGTGACAGGGCGTTTTACCTCCAAGCAGATGCTCCCAGCCCGAATAATAGTGCCAGCTGTTCTCACTCCAGCGAACAGCGCCCGCGTCCTGAGCGCGCAGGACCTGATTGACCGCAGTAGTCCGTTCGCTATCCGGCAGCATGAAGGTCAGGAAGGTGGCCGAGTCGCCCGCTGGATCGAGGATTTCGCGGAAACTGACCCCGGGAAGCACACTAACCGCCTCTTTGAAAAACCGTTTATTCTCTTGCTGGGCCGCGACAATCCCGTTCAATTTGGCCAACTGGGCAAGGCCGATGGCGCCCTGGATTTCCATCATCCGGTAATTGAAACCGATAAACGAGCGCCCTTCGCCGCCACGACCGCCGGGGTTGACGACATGATCGTGGCCGTGATCCTGGTACTCGGACATCCGTCGCCAGAGGTTCTCGTCACTGGTGATGCACATGCCGCCCTCACCCGTGGTCATGGTTTTGACCGCATCGAACGAGAAGGTGCCGCAGGCTCCGAAGCTGCCGAGATGACGACCGTGCAGACGGCCTCCTGCAGCTTGGGCGGTGTCCTCAATAACCGGGATATTGTGCCGGTCGGCAATCGCCTTGATGGCTTCGATACGCGCCTGAGCCCCCAGCATGTGGACCGGGATGATCGCCTTGGTTCTGGGGGTGATCTTCTTTTCCAGATCTGCTGGATCCATATTGAGGGTCAGGTCGACCTCGGTAAAGACGGGAAGAGCACCGCAATCAAGGATGGCTTCCCAGGTGGCGACGAAAGTAAAGCCCTGGGTGACAACCTCATCTCCGGCCCCGACCCCCAGCGCTGCCAGGGCGACTTTCAAAGCCGCAGTCCCAGAGGTGACCGCTTGGGCATGCGCGGCGCCGGTGTAGGCAGCAAAGGCTTTTTCAAATTCCAGAACCTTGTAGACGCCTTTGCGCTGGGCAGCAAATTCATAACGAAACAGCACGCCGCTCTCCAGTACCTCAAGCACCTGCTGTTTTTCCTCTTCTCCGAATATCTCAAATCCAGGCACAGTAACCACCTCTTCGTTCAATGCATTGTTGTTGCAGATTGCCAGCCCCACAATCCGGGCTGTATGGCTCAAGGACTTTACCGTGAACCGATCAGGCCGCTGTCCGGGGCAAAAGAAAGCCATTGTCGATCAGCCGCACCTTGCCGTCGATGCGGACAGCCAAGGCCAGAACCGTGCGCTCGTCGACAACCGTCACCGGCTCAAGTGTTTCGCAATCGACAAAACTTGCGTAATCGATCGCGGTACCGGCAAAAGACAGAATATGGGATTCCAAAATATTCGTAAGCTCGGCAACCGATGTCACCCCCTGACCGACACGCTCTCGGGCCAGATGGAGGGCGGTCGAAAGGCTCAGCGCAGCCGCCCGGTTGGCTGGATCGAGGTTGGCGTTGCGCGAACTCATCGCCAGTCCGTCCGCCTCCCGGACAATGGGGTGACCGACTATCCGGACCGGAATATTCAAATCGCGGACCATCCGGCGGATGATCGCCAGCTGCTGAAAATCCTTCTCGCCGAACACCGCCACATCGGGCTGAACGATGTTGAACAGTTTGCTGACCACCGTGGTCACCCCGGCGAAATGGATCGGCCGGCTCTGGCCGCAGAGATGGGTAGCCAGATTGTGTACCGACACTTGCGTCTGGAACCCCTGGGGATACATCAACGCAGGTGTTGGTGCGAACACCGCCGCCACCTTTTCCTGCCGCATTAAGGCCATATCCCGTTCAAAATCGCGAGGATAGCGATCAAGATCCTCATTGGGCCCAAACTGGGTGGGATTGACAAAAAGGCTGATCACCACCAAGTCGCACTGCTCGGCTGCCAGCCGCATGAGACGTAAGTGGCCTTCATGAAAATACCCCATGGTCGGCACCAGACTGATGGTTTTACCGGCGAGAGCCTGTTTCCTGGCCCATCCATGCATCGCTTCTGGGCTGTTCAGTATTTCCATTATTTTTTTAATTGGTTGAGTCTTGATTGAACCATCTCCCGTACCGGGTCGTTTTTTTGTTGTCCCCCCGGGGAAGATGTCAGTTCCAGATATTTGCCGTACATGGCCGCGGCCTCGGTGCCCTTGCCCAACTGTTCGTTCACCCGCCCCATAGATATATAGGCCTCGGGTGCAAACCCTTCCTTCCCCGCCAGTTCACTGTAAAAAACAAGCGCCTTGTCGAATTGTTTTTCGTTCTCATGGAGTGCGGCGAGCTTGCCGAGCACTAGGGGCTTCAGCAAAGATTGCGCCGCGAGCCCGGTGTTGATCTCCTCAAACCGGGTGATCGCCTTGAGCGGCTGCCCCTCTTTTTCATCAAGAAAGGCCAAGTCGATCTTCGCCCATAAACCCGAATGGGTTGCGCCATACTCCTGCACCACCTTTTCCAGCATCTGCCGGTTATCCTGCTTGGCGACCAGGGCGATGTCAAGAGCAGCCGCGGCCTTCTCGGCTTGATACTGCCGATACGTTGTATACGCGGAAACCAAAACAGCACAAAGCACAACTCCGGCCACGGTCATCCAGATAGCACGTTGATTCCGCCGGATAAAGGTGATCACAGCGGGAGGCAAGTTAAACTGCTCGAGCAGTCCCATAGGGGGACTCAAGGTCTGCAATTCGATATTCTTCCGGTCAAAAGCACTTTGCTCGGCCATAACGGCACGCTCTCCTTTACGAATAACTACTCAGGTGAATAGTCTGTTAGTGATAAAAAAGTACCAGAAAAAGCTGCATTGGCCTTTTCATTCTTGACCTTTTTTCCGCCTCACAGGCTAGAGCCTATCAGGCGGCAGACTCAATCGGGACAAAACCACGCTTCTATAAATACCGTTGCGCTTGCCTGGGTAAGGCTGTAGAAAAGTATTTTTGGTCGAATATCTAGACAATGTCAATGATGTCCGGCACCAAAGCCTGCGATTATAACCCGGCAAAAAAAAAAAGCATCAGACAATCAAGACTTCCATGCAAAAAGCCGTGCCCCAGCACCTGCGCATCACGCTTCACCCTTTCCGGCAACCTCGTCCGCACAGCGCTCTCCACCATGGATAACCGACAGATCCTGACCGTTTCCGAGCTCAATGGTTCCATACGCAACCTGCTCGAAAACCGTTTCCCCTTTGTCAGTGTCACCGGGGAAATTTCCAACCTGCACCGGCCTTATTCCGGCCACTTCTACTTCACCCTCAAGGATCAGCACGCCCAGATCAAGGCCGTGCTGTTCAAGACGCAACAGCGCTACCTGGCAGAAATACCGAAAGACGGCGTCCATGTGGTCTGCCGGGGGCGGATATCCGTCTACGAGCCAAGAGGCGATTACCAGCTGCTGGTCGACACCATCGACATCCATGGCGCCGGCGCCCTGCAGCAGGCCTTTGCCCAATTAAAGAGCCGACTCGCGGCCGAAGGACTTTTCGACGAGCACCTCAAACGCAGCCTGCCACGCATCCCTCGGCACATCACCCTGATCACCTCACCCCAGGGGGCAGCGGTACACGATTTCATCCGAATCGCCACCCGGCGCTATCCGCCAATCCGGATTGCGGTCTATCCGGTTACAGTCCAGGGTGAACAGGCGGCCGCCGACATGATCCAGGCGCTTGCCGACATCAACGCCAAGCTGACAACCGATGTGATTGTCCTCTGCCGGGGCGGCGGCTCCCTTGAGGACCTTTGGACCTTTAACAACGAACAACTGGCCAGAGCGATCCGCGGATCAAAACTGCCGGTGGTCAGCGCCGTGGGCCATGAGATCGATTTCACCATCGCCGATTTCGCCGCCGACCTGCGGGCTCCCACCCCCAGCGCGGCGGCGGAACTGCTGGTGCCAGACAGCGTTTCCCTGCAAAAAAATGTCGAAGCCTGCAGGGCCAGGTTGCGGCGAACCATGCAGACCCGGATCGATCGCTACGGACAGCGGCTGCTCCTAGCCCGACATCACCTGGAAGCCATGCCCCACCCGCTCGACAGGTTGATGTTTAAGGTGGACCAGATGAGCCTGAGCCTTGAACTCTCGATCAAAACCGCCCTTGCCGAAAAACGGCACCGGCTGGACCACGCCATCTTCCGCCTGGAACAGAGCAATCCCGCCCACCGCCTGACGCTGTACAGGCAGCGGCTGGATGGCCTGATGGGCAGGCTGGTGCAGGCGACCAGCTCTCTTTTGCAGGCGAAACAGGAGCATTTCATCCGCGCAGCGGGCGTACTTCATGCGGTCAGCCCATTGGCGACCCTCGCAAGAGGCTATGCGATCGTGCGCACGACCGGGACAAAAAAACGCATCGTGACAGCCGAATCGCAAGTCAAAATCGGGGAGCAAGTGGAGGTGATTCTGCACCAGGGGGAACTGCGGTGCTGTGTTGAAGCGAAAGGAGAGGACAAGGGCCAACGGCAGGAAGCCGCAGGACGGGATTAATCCAGGACGGCGTCGAGTTCCTGATTGATGTAGGTAATGGCCTGGGCCAGTTGCTGGGGATTTTTCTTGGCGGTCTTTCTCAGTACCCCACCCCATTCCTGAAGCATTGAGGTGTTAACCTTGCGGACCCTGTTTTGCCGACACCACTCCATACCTATTTTCCTACCCAGGCTTTCCAGGGCAATTCGCTGTTCCTGACGCTTATCCATTGAGGTTCTTGCCAGAATTTCTGCGGTAATTTCCTGCCAGCCCATGGCCAAGATATTCCCTTCCTGAAAAGTCTTGAACCAAGCCTTCTCCTCAGGAGTCAGGGTTTCCGGAATCTCATAACGGTAGACGCTCGTCCTACCGGTCAGAGCGGCCTGAGCTTCATTCGCCAGCAACGGAGCACTGTATACCTGCACCGAAAGGAATAGAGCTATGCCCAAATATATAAATCTCACAGCCTCTCCACGGGAAACTAGGATTTGTGATAATCTTTGTTATAAAATAACACGCCCTAGCGGTAGTGTCAAGAATCAGCCTTGCGCGGGTACAATTTTTTGTACCGCGCCATGCCCTCTTCATGACTCTTGTTCGCGATGCGTCACCTTAAAAACGCCTACCTATCATTCACTGCCGGCCAGGGTGCGGTCGTAGAGCTTGCCGACCCCGTAGTCCTTTCGGCGCTGGAATTTCTCGTAAGGCGGGCCCATCAACTGCATTTCCGGATACTGTTTCTGGATTTGCATGGCGATTTCCATCTCCTTGGTGCAGCCGGTGGAATAGGTGGCATCCTTGCCGGTCCACTCCGGCGGCACCTTTTTGCCCATCAGCTCAAAGGATTTGACGATGTCATCAACACTCTGGAACCGCCAGATGTCAATCTTGCCGGAGCGCTGAAAGATCTCCCACATATACATGATATCGTCGGCATCCATTCCGTCGATGAAATGTTCGCCCGGATTGATAATCACCACGTCGTTGAGTGAGGAACGGAGATACTCGACAAAGACGTTGAGGATCTCTTTCGCAGTTTTCAACTGACCGGGAATCGAACCGACAATAGCCGAATAGAACATGATGGTCTTGCCCTGTCCCTTTTCCCGCTCGACCATATCGATCAACGCTTCGGCCTTGTGGCGAAGCGCTGCCCTTGAAAACCTGACGGCCTTGGGATGATGCGGCTTGAGCAGGATATCGATGGTGCCGTCATCGCCGGGGATGATGGAGACGATATCGCGGGTGAACTGGAAGTGGTTGAAAATATTCTCGCGACCGCCAGGATTGCGGTAGACGACCAGATCCGCCTCCTTAAAGGCTCGGGCATAGGTAACCGAGGTCAGAAGCGGATTGAAGGGTTCGCGGGTACCGTCGGAGATCACCAATAGCCGATTTTCACTGTCGAGATAACGAAGCAGTTCGTTTTTGGAGATCTTGGAATCGCCGATAATGTCCGCATCTTCAAGCAACTCGTCCAGGGTCGGATCTTCGAGGAGATCGACAAAGGAAACCCGGTGGTAATAAAAATCCTGCTTGACCGCCAGAATCACCTTGATGCCGATTTTCATAAAAATACGCATAATGGCGAGATCAAAAACAATCTCACCAGAACGACCGCCGATCCAGAGGATGCAGGGCCGTCGCCTTCCCGAAATGACATCGCGCAGCCAGTTACAGATCCACAGCCATTCTGGAGTTTCCAACGGACGATTCATCACCTGTTCCAGGGAGGAGATAGCCGGCGGTTCATCCTGCCGCCAGATGGGCCGCACCGAGGAGAGCAGCAGCAAACGGCGCAGTCGCAGCAGGTGCAGCTGCAGGTCGATATCGGTCAAGGTGGTTTCCGCCGTTATTTCCAATCCCTCCGGAGAGTTGAAGGCCCGCTCAAAGGCCTCGGACTGCAAGAAATCGGCGACCCGCCTGTTTTCCCGTTCTCGTTCCACGGCCAGCGGCCGGTCGATCTCGCTGATGGTGGTAAAAATCCCGAGCAACCGCTTTTCTATCCGGCCAGGTAGCTGCACCTTGTGCGATATTTCATGGTTGTATTTGATCGTCAGGAGACTGAGGAGGTATTGCCGTTTGTAGGGATCAGTCACCACTTCGCGAACCAGCTTTTCCAGCCGGGTCCAGATGCCTATGTAGGCCGAGGTGAGCACGGTGTCGGCCCGTTTTTCGATAATGGCATTAAACAGCTCGTCGGAACAGGGATAGTAGATCTGTTCGTCCTCGAGATGAACGATGAACTTGAGCTGCTCCGGTGAGGCCACCCGGTCGGGAAAGGTAGCATAGGCCAGATGGTTTTCGGTGAAAAAATTGGTCAACCAGGCATCGCGGTCCGGATCCAGCCCTTTGACGTATCGCGTTATTTCACTCATGACAGCATGTCTTCCTTGATGAAAGTTCTCTGATCTCCGCAGCCACACCCCAGGTATTGCGGCCTTCGATATCGATTTCGAAATCTGCTGCCGCGCGAGACAATGGCATCCGGCTACGAAATCAGGCGGGGCTCGATACTCGTTCCAACCTGACTACGCCTTTATATAATAAACCGCAAAAAAAAAGTCCTTAACCATTGTCGCACGGACCTATTTCTTTGCAAGCACAGGAGAAAGGGCCGGGGCGTCACCTGCGGCCCCCCCTCTCCGCATTAACATATAAAAGAGACTGGAGAAGATTTTGCATAAATTTCGTATGCAGAAAAATAATCCTATCCATCAGGGCGAATCAATCGCATCGGACAAGCATCAAGTCAAACAGTGTTCCTGTCCGCACTGGTGCGCGTGCAGCCGTTCCTGCCAGCTGGTCAAAGATGGTTTGTTTATGCCAATAGACCAGCACGTTGTCGCTTACTGCCTCTCCAGCAACCATTCCATGTGTTCCTACTACCAGCTGCTGGCTGGCGCTGAAGATAAGGCCGGGCAGGATCAGGCAGCCTCGGCCAATCGCCGCCGCTCCATCCGTATCCCCAGTCGCCATTCCTTCCGTTTTTCCGAAATTACCGGCCATGACAGTCGCCCCGGATTGCGGGAGGATGATGCCTGGACCATTGACCTCAGCGACCACGGGATCCGCTTCACCAGCAGGCAGTTGCTGAACCTGGATACGGAAATCCGTTTCTTGCTCGAAGCCGATGACAGGGCTGCCCAAGTCGAGGGGATTGGCAAGGTTGTCTGGTGCGAGCCCCTTGAAAACACCGCTCTTTTCCATGCCGGCATCGTCTTCACCGACCCGCCCGAACCCGCACGACTGCCCCATCATCGTTCCCTGCATCAGGCCTGACAGTCGCACAACAAACGAAATCTTTTTTCTGTGTACAGGCATTTCTGCACACGCCGAACCCCTCCCTTTTCCCATAGTTCCCCAGGGTTGTCATTTCGACCATAGGGAGAAATCTTGAGATTTTTCACCTTCGTTCGCAATGACAAAAGCGCAGATTGTAGCTAAACGAATGAAAATGGGGACAGACCACAATTTTCACCTCTCTATCCTTACTCTTCAGTTCCTCGCCTGGAAAAATGTGGCCTGTCCCCATTTCCCCACCCTTTTAACCTCCTAACGCACTTTCCGACTTTGCGGAATTCAAGAAACAGCGCATCGTATTAAAATAATAAAATATTTTTCAACATTTCCTGTATTTCCTGATGAAAAAAGAAGAACCTGGATACTTATTCTCAATAAACATCCAGGCTTGACAGTGAAGAATAGCCCAAAAGCGTGAAGGACGAGAATCCCTACAGAAACAAATACCAGTATAAAACTATACAACATATTACATTTATTATATTTTCATCATATTCGCCCACCAGCAACCAATGCTAAAAAATTAAACTGGTACGGTTTATGAATAGACAAAGATAACAAAAATTAGATTTCAAGTTTTGAATTCACATACAAAACCCAGGAGGGAAAAAAAATGAAGAAACAATTGTTAAAAAGCGCGTTGATCGCAGTGGCAGGAGTTGGCTTGTTGGCGGGGAGTGCGATGGCCTTGCCCTTAGATCAATTACAAACACAATTGAATGCCCGGACACAAGGCGGAACGAGTAGTACCAATGTTTATACGGGCATGATAGCTGATGGAAGTGATGCATACTGGAATGTTACTGCTTCTGCTGGATCTATATCCACTCTGGTTTTCAAGCTAGGATCCTATAATCCAACGATATCGTTTGGAATATTTGACTCGGCAGATAAAACCAACAAGTTAATGCTGCTTGCTGACTCTGCAACCAACACCTTTGGCAATGCCACAGCGACTCTCACCACTGATGGCGCCGGGAATTTCAGGGTTAATAACGTAGCCCCTTCAACTCATTTTTCTGGCGGAGCTTTTGGTTATTATATATATGTAGGTCAAACACAAGAGACCTATTACAGTGACAGTCTTCTCAATACTACTGATAATCACTACGATCATATGTATGCATACCAAGGAAAAGGGGATCAATTTTCTATTTACAACAATGGTGCATATGCTACTTGGTCTCCTAATGAATTCATTTTGGCATGGGAGGATCTTAATGGCAGATATGCCGACGGAAATTTTACAGATTATGATGTAATGGTTGAATCTGTAAAACCCATCCCCGAACCTGCTACCATGTTGCTCTTCGGAACCGGTATCGCTGGATTGGCGGGGATTGCTCGCCGGAGAAAAACCAACTAAGGCTGATTTCTCTCGCCTACGTTTTAGGTGTTGCAAAGCCCGACAGCATCCGCTGCCTGGCTTTTTCTTTGTCCTTTTTCCCGTCGCTTCCCCACCCGTCATTGCGAGGCCAAAGGCCGCAGCAATCGCACCCCTGTCAGAGAACGCTCTTCCTCTCCACGAGATCGCTTCGCTTTGCTCGAAAAAACGGGATACCCCTCGTTCCTACGCTCCGCGTGGGAACGTCTGCGGTGACGCTCCGCGTCCAGGGATGAAATACCCAGAAGCCGCTACAGAAAATTTACAAAAACCTGCCTCAACACTTTCTCAACTGTACCGTGCCCAACGGTTGCGGCTCCTCAAGTGTGGTGTGAGGCGGAGCGTCTGGATTTACGTTCCCACGCAGAGCGTGGGAACAAGACAAACGATCAAGAATAGGTACCTATGAGTCGCTGTTCTATCCGCATTTCCAGCATCCATGCTTTCCGGTTTCCCGAAAAAATCGGCTTGAATTACGACCCCGAATCAAGGACTAACGAGGCGAAAACACCGCACAGATATCAAGCAGACGGGCCTTTTATGCGGTTAAGCTCCCTTGGTCCACAAACCATTCAAGACCACGATTCCGAATATTCGGAATCGTGACAATTAACCATATTATTGAAATTACAAAATAATATTTTCATTTTTCAGTTTTCCCGAGCAAAACAGGAAGGAGTTGGATACTTTTGCTCAATTAGGATATGGGCCAGACGGGAGAGAACAGGGTGGCGGGGGCGAGAGAGTGCGTATTCACCAAAAAACGCCCGGTAAAAACCAGCTAATATACTATTTTTATATATTTTACGAACGGATCGACCTTGCTAGGCGAACAGCACCACTCAATTCAGGCACGATTAGTGAATAGAAAATAGCAATATAATAGTGATCATGGTGTTCCATCCATTCAAAAAATCTTAGAAGGGTAGGATGAAAAGACAATTATTGAAAAGCGCGTTGATCACAGTGGCGGGTATTGGATTGTTGGCGGGGAGCGCTCTGGCATGTGATGACCCTAACGATCCTGTATGTTTAAATAATGCAAAGCCTTTTGAAGTGGCCAAAGTTTACGATTTTGGGCATTACAAATATGTCTCTGCAGATACTCCTGTCACTACCCAGACGTTTATTTTTTCATTAAACGGCACCGACGGCATTACAGCTACAGACACTATAATATCTGCCTTTTTGTACCTCTCTCTTACCGATGATTATTACGATCCATCTGGACATAAATCTGAATCAATAAAATTAAATTATGATAGTTCTGGATATTCCGCCGCCACGACAATTGACTGGAGCACTAACGATGGCTCCCAACTCTCAGCTAACCTTCAGGCATATTTATCATCTGATCATACCCTCTCGGTAATTGTTGCAGCCGGTGTCGGTGACTTCTATATAACCGGATATGACCTTTCCGGTTGCTACTCCACGCCAGCAGCTGTCCCCGAACCGACCACCATGCTCCTCTTCGGCACCGGCATTGCTGGCCTGGCCGGGATGGCCCGCCGGAGAAAAAGCAATTAAAGCTGATTGCCTCAAGTAAGGCTCCACGTATTCAAAAAGCCCGACAGCATCCGCTGCCGGGCTTTTTTTTGCCTTCTTCCTTTGTCACCCTGTCCGTCATTGCGAGACCAAAGGCCTGAGAGAACTAGAGGGACACCTTGCCTACTTCTCGTTTCCAGTGAAGTTCCGGTGACATCCAGTTTCCTTTTTTTTCTTCGCGTGCCCAAATATCGTAACCCGAATAAACCCGAACATACTCCAACTCCAACCGTATAGAAAAACTGGAACCCCGATAGCAACATTCGGGGATGCCAGGCCTTATACGAACCTCTCTTTTTCCACACTTCCAATTGGCATACTTTGCCATGAATGCTATATTAACAGTAATCACAGCCAACAAGGAGATACTACCATGGCGACCCTGAACATATCCATGCCTGATGAACTCCGGGTTTTTATCGAGGCCCGGGTCAATATGGGAGAATATCAAAGTGCCAGCGACTATCTACGCGATCTCATACGGCACGACCGCGAAGTGACAGAACGGCTTTTGATGGACGGGCTTGAAAGCGGCACATCCACGCCGCTTGACATGCAGAATCTCCAAAAGAAAGCACAGGCATTGCTCAAAAAAGAGCGAAGTCAGTAATGTCGAAAATCCTGATAACGCCAGCGGCAGAAGACGATTTAATACACCTGTGGGTTTATATCGCGCGGGACAATCCTTCAGCAGCGGACCGGGTCTATCAGGCCGCCCAAATGAGTTTTGAAAATCTTGTGGCCATGCCTGGCATCGGCACCCTATACCAACCCAAAAGGACAAGACTGTTGGGTATACGCTTTTTCCCAATCAACCAGTTTCGAAACTACGTTCTCTATTATCGAGAAACAGCGAAAGGGATCGAAATCATCCGTGTTTTACATGCGCACATGGAATAACACAGCCGATTAGAACCGGAAGAATAATCCCCCACCGTATAATCCAGAAGATTGCCGCGCAACGCTCACAAAGGCAAAAAATCTACTCCTGCTTTTCCAGAAAAACAAACTCCTTTTTTCCCTGTTTGCGCCGTATCCAATTCACCCCCCGCTCAACCTGAGGAATCTGCCAAAGCCGGTCGAGCAGATGCCGTTTGCCGGGAAAATCCATAGCACAGACGCCAATCAAAATGGTCAGCAGCCCCTGGCCAGGCAGCACCAGCATGGCCACGCCGGCAAGCACCAGGACCACACCGACCGCGTTGCGTAACAGGAGTATGGCCAGGGCCAGCGCCGGATGCCGGCGATGCCTGACTTCGACCTGATGCCAATGGGTGCAGAAGTAATCCACCCGCATCCGGCCAATTAGCCAGGGAACAGCAATCAGACTGCCAAAAAAAGCGCAAAAAGAGAAAATGCCGAGCAGTTTGAGGAAATAAGCATAGTTCATACACCCTCCGGTGGTTCGATGAGTATCTGGGCGAGGGTCCGTTTCGGCACATGGTGCACGCCCTGGGCATCATGCCAGTAGCGGACATCACCCTCCGAACCTAGGTCTTCCAGCACCACCGTCTCGGCCGGATAGCCCAAGGCCACCAGCAGCAGCACCTTGCAGTGGTCCTCCAACTGGAGCAGGCGGAACCGTACACGCCTTGTTCCGCCGCGCCGAGCAACAGGCTCTGGGTGGCAATGCCAAGATCGCAATAAGCCTCGTTTTCGGTGCCCCGCAAAAGTGTTGTATCCAGCAGACAGGCCAGGTAGGTCGGAGGACGCTCTCCAAGTGCCGGACCGGGCCAGTCGGGCAGATAGCCAGCCCAGCCAAGCAGGGGAAAGAGCGCCTGCCGCAACCCCGCAGCGGTGAGCACCCGGTATTTGAGCACCTGACCATTACGAGCCGAGCCACTGAGTCGGGCGAGATCGACCAGACCTCGCAGCAAAGCGGGGGCAAGGGGTTGCTCTTCCTGAAAACGCCGCACTGTCCGCGTCTTGCGCACCAAATCAGCCAGCATCATTTCTCCTTTCCTCATCACGGACCGCTCCCCCAATAATCGCCTTGTTTCTCCAGCGCCAATGGCCACAATTTCCCTGTTCAATCCAGGGCTGACATGCTACATATCAGGTACATAGAAAAAATCAACCAGCCCTTTTGCTAACGATTCATGCTTGATGCGATCAATTCCATAGGACTGCTGGATATCATCGATATCCTGATAGTCTCGTTTATCATCTACCGGATCATGCTGCTGCTCCGCGGGACCCGAGCCGTGCAGATGCTGGCCGGGATCGCGGTTATTATTGTCATCTATTTCCTTTCCGACAAGTTTGAACTGCAGACGCTGCACTGGCTGTTCAAAACCTTTCTCAGCTCCATTCTGCTGGTGATTGTCATCCTTTTCCAGGCCAATATTCGTCGCGCCCTGACCCAGATGGGCAAAACCCCTTTTCTCAAGACCGATGCGGTTGCCGAACACGACATGGAGGAGATTGTCCGCGCCGCCACCTACATGGCCAGACGCCGCATCGGTGCCCTCATCGTCATCGAGCGGGACACCGGGCTGCGCGACTATGTCGACACTGGCCACCGGCTTGACGCCCGTCTGCGCTGGGAGCTGGTAGTGGCTATCTTCCTGCCCGCCTCCCCCATGCATGACGGGGGCGTCATCATCCACAAGGGCCGAATCCATTCTTCCGGCTGCCTGCTGCCGCTCTCGCAGAATCCACACATCGATAAGCGTTACGGCACCCGCCACCGAGCTGCCCTGGGCCTGTCCGAGGAAAGCGATGCCGTCATCCTCGTGGTCTCCGAGGAGACCCAGGAAATTTCTCTGGTAGTGCAGGGAACGATCACCACCTGTCACGACGAGGAAACGCTGACCGCCACCCTTAATACCCTTTTGAGCCCTCAAAAGAAGACCGGAGTCCGCTGGCGGACCTGGTTGAACGCTCTCCGACGCAATGAAAAGACTACCTGATTTTTCCTTTCTGTCAAAGCACTGGCTGCTGAAAGTGCTCTCCCTGATCATCGGGACCAGCCTCTGGTATTTCGTGGTCGGGCAGGATCAGGTGGACATGATCGTCTCTATCCCCCTGGAACTGCACAACCTGCCGGCCGACCTGGTTATTGCCAACCAGTACAAGAAAGATATCGAGGTTGCGATCCGCGGCCCCAGACGGCTGATTCAGGAAATGCGCCAGCAGAATATCTCCCGTCCGGTGGATTTGAGCAAGGCGGCACCAGGAGCCATGGTCGTTAAAAACGACAGCGATTCCATACCGTTTCCCCAGGGTATTGCTGTGCAGCGGGTACAACCGGCCAACATCACCCTGCTGGTCGACCGCCTGGTGCAGAAGGATTTCGCCATCACCCCGGTGACCAAGGGGAAACCAGCCGCCGGTTTTGTGGTGGAAAACCTGACGCTCAAGCCGCCACGTATCACGGTGACCGGACCGCAGACCGTACTCGACCGGGAAACTGCCCTCAAAACCTCGGTCATCAGCCTCGACGAGCTGGATCGAGCCAGCACCTTCCAGGTCCATCTGAACCTCAACGAAGCCCTGCTCAAACTCCTGGGTGAAACCGTCATTGAGGTCAACATCGCCCTCAAGGAGTCCATGATCAAAAAAACCGTGCGGGGCATCCCCATCAACGTCCGAGACAGCAGCCAGGCCGTGCGGACCAGCCCTTCCACGGTGACGGTGGAGGCCGACATTCCGGAGCCGATCGTCCAGGTCACACCGGAACTTTCCATGCTGTTTCGGGCGGCGGTCAACGTTGCTACGGATAAAAGCACCAGCGAGGTCCCGGTGCTGGTCAACGGCATCACCCTGCCGGGGCATGCCCCCATTGTCATCTTCAAGACAACTCCGGACAAAGTGCGTATTCTTCCCTAACACACGCCTGCAACCGGCCGACATCCCAACCCTTTTGCCCTTCTCCCTCTTCAACAACAGCAGGAATGACCTATGAAAAAGCTTTTTGGAACCGACGGCGTGCGCGGAGTGGCCAACATTTATCCCATGACCTCGGAAATCGCCATGCAGATCGGCAGGGCTATCGCCTTTATCGTCAAGAACCAGGTCAAGGGCAACACTATTGTCATCGGCAAGGATACCCGCCTCTCCGGTTACATGATTGAGAACGCCCTGGCTGCCGGTATCTGCTCGATGGGGGTCAATGTCCAACTGGTCGGTCCCTTGCCTACCCCGGGCATTGCCTTTATCACCACCTCAATGCGGGCCGATGCCGGGGTGGTGATCTCCGCCTCGCACAACCCCTTTCAGGACAACGGCATCAAAATCTTCTCCGCCGACGGCTACAAACTCCCGGACGCGATGGAGGCGGATATCGAAGACCTGATCTTCTCGCAGAAGATGGCGGCCCTGCGACCAGTGGCGGATGAGGTCGGCAAGGCCACGCGGATCGATGATGCCAGCGGCCGCTATATTGTCTCCCTCAAGAACACCTTTCCCAAGGATTACGTGCTCGACGATTTTCACATCGTGCTCGACTGCGCCCACGGCGCCACCTACCGGGTCGCCCCGCATGTCTTTTCGGAGCTGGGGGCCAAGGTCACCACTATCTGCGCCGAACCCGACGGCAAAAACATCAACCACGAATGCGGGGCTCTGCATCCGGAGGTGATGGCAGCCAAGGTCAAGCAGCTGGGTGCGAATATCGGCCTCGCCCTGGACGGCGACGGCGACCGGCTGATAGTCTGCGATGAGCACGGCACCATTGTCGACGGCGACCACATCATGGCCATCTGCGCCAGCGACCTGATGCACCGTCGCAAACTCAAGAAAAAAACTCTGGTGGCCACCGTGATGAGCAATATGGGGTTGGAACAGGCCATGACCGCCATGGGCGGCCAAATGGTGCGCACCCAGGTGGGTGACCGCTATGTGGTCGAGACCATGCGTGCCAAGGGCTACAACTTCGGCGGCGAACAGTCGGGCCATCTGGTCTTCCTTGATCACAACACCACCGGCGACGGCACCCTGGCCGGGCTGCAGCTGCTGGCGATCATGATCAAAAAGAACAAACCCCTGTCCGAACTGGCCACCATCATGGCGACCTATCCTCAGGTCCTGGAAAATGTCCGCATGGCCTCAAAAATTGCGCCGGAACACATCCCGGGATTTCCCGAGGCCCTAAAATTAGCGAAGCAGAAGCTGGGCAATCGGGGCCGGATCCTGGTGCGGGCCTCAGGCACCGAACCGGTCATCCGGGTGATGACCGAGGGCGAGGATGAGCAGGAAATCGCCGCCCTTGCCCATGAGCTCTGCGATGTTATCCGCAAAGCCGACCGGGGCTGAGGGCTGCCGGAAACAGAATAAAAAAAGGGTCGCCTCCTGTGGGGGCGACCCTTTGCTGTCTATGGGTTCCGTTGTTCTTCGTGCTGCTTACTTCTTAGCCAGGGCCATCGCTTTTTTGAAGCCCTCCACCGATCCGGCTATAACCTTTTCATCAACGCAAAAGGCCAGACGAATATACCCGGGCATGCCAAAGCCCCGACCAGGAACGGCGAGGATCTTCTGTTCTTGCAGCAGACGGCAGAACTCGACATCGTCGATCGGCACCTGGGGAAAGAGGTAAAACGCGCCCTTGGGCCGGACATAAGTAATGCTAGCCGCATCCAGCACCTTGCAGAAGACCTCGAGCCGCCGCGCATAGATGGAATTATCCGCCGACACATCCTGCAGCTGCACCACGGCCCGTTGCATCAGCGCCGGGGCGTTGACGAACCCGAGAATGCGGTTGGCCAGCGTCATAGCACCCAGCACCGATTCCTTACCCTCCATTTGCGGATGGACGGCGAGATAGCCGATCCGCTCACCCGGCAGCGACAACTCCTTGGAATAGGAGGAGGCGATGATGGTATTGGTGGTGCAGGGCATCAACGGCGGCACCTGATGGTTGTCAAAGACGATATTGCGATACGGTTCGTCGGACACCAGATAGATAGTGGTGTTGAACCGCTCGCCCGCCTTATCGAGCAGCTGCCCTAACTTTTGCAAAGACTCGGCCGAATAGATCTGACCGGTGGGGTTGTTGGGGCTGTTGATCAGCACCACTTTTGTTTTGACGGTCAAGGCCTGTTCAATGGCCGCGAGGTCGAGATTGAAGTCTTGGTCCGTCGGCACGACTTTGGCCACGCCGCCATGATTGTCGATATAGAAATGGTACTCGACAAAGAAAGGCGCCAGAATGATGACCTCATCGGCGGGATCGAGCAGGGCCTTGAAGATGACATTCAAACCGCCGGCCGCGCCGCAGGTCATGAGCACATCACCCGATTGCAGGTTGACCTGCTGTTCTCGTCCGAGCCTCTTGGCTAGGGCCTCTCTGACGAACGGGTAGCCGGCATTGGGCATATAGCCGTGTATTCCGGGCTGCTGATTTTCCGCCAGCTCGCGCAGCACCGTATAAAACTTGGCTGGCGGCGGAACATCGGGGTTGCCGATACTGAAATCAAAAACCTTATCCGCCCCAAACTCCGCCTTCATCTTGGCCCCTTCTTCGAACATCTTCCGAATCCAGGAGGACTTCTCCGCAAACGCCTGCATCTTCTTGGCAACACCACTCATGCTGTACCCCTTTTGCATTGGTAATAAATCGTCACGTTTCCAACCAAAATAGTGCCTGCAACCAGACCAACACCAGGCAGCCCACCTGTTGTTGTCCCTGCCCAACTGTCATCTGTTGGCAAATTTCTTTTCAAAATAGGCATACGCCACATTAATTTCCTTCATCTTCTCTTCGGATATCTTTTTAAATTCCTCACCGAGATGGCCGACCTTATCGGGATGGTACTGCATGGACAGTTTGCGATAGGCCTTTTTTATCTCGACAAAATCAGCATCTTTCTCCAGCCCCAGCACCGCGTAATATTGCTCCTCCATCTGGGCGGAAGAGGTCGCCTCCTGCCGCTGGCGGTACATGTATTTGGCTTCAATAGTGCGCTGGTCATAGACCGAGATCTGCAGCAGCAGCGCAATCTCCCGGGCCTGACGCAGCTCGTTCGCTGGCGGAGGCTGCTTGGTGTAGATGATCTGATAGACCAGCTCCAGGAGAATCAGGCGCGGCTCGTAGGCAAAGGTGGTGCGGAATTCATCCAACAGCTGCCGCAGATCGGTTTGTGCATCCCTGGCCTCTTTCACCAACTGCTTCACCCAGTACATCTGATCCTGGTTATAGCGGAGCTGTTGCTGGAAGAAATTGAGGATGGCGGCCAGTTCCGCCCTGCTGAAATGGCCATCGGCCTGGGCGATATTGACCAGGATATTGACCAGAAGGAAGACAAAACGGTTGTGGCTATCGGTCTGGGTGGCCTCGTAGGTTGAGACCCGCCGCTGTACATAGTAGGTGAAGGCCCAGAAGGCGGCCACCATCAGGAGAACGCCGGCAAATCCGGAATAAAAAATGAAGCCAAAGAGATTGAGCAAGGCCGGGGCACCGCCGGTGACCAACGCCAGCACCACGAGCAGCAACAGGCAGCCACCGCACCCCGGTTTATTATGTTGTCGATATTCCATTATTTTTCAGTATAAAGATAGTTCAAGCCCCGAACAGAGGCTCTTTGCTGTTGAGGTGTACAAACGAACCTATCACTCCGAATGTTGCGCAAACAGGGCGTCAACGAATTCACGCGCATCAAAATCACGGAGATCGTCGAGTTGTTCGCCGATACCGATAAAACGAACCGGGATTTTACTTTCCCGGCAGACATTAGCGACGATGCCGCCTTTGGCGGTGCCGTCAAGCTTGGTTAAGGTCAAACCACTGACCCCCACCGCCTCGTGAAAGAATTTTACCTGGGAAAGGCTGTTCTGACCGGTGGTCGCATCAAGGACCAACATAACCTCGTGCGGCGCTCCCGGCATCTTCTTACCGATGACCCGTTTAATCTTCTTCAGCTCTGCCATCAGATTGACACTGGTATGGAGACGACCAGCGGTATCGATCAGGATGACATCGTAGTTATGAGCAACCCCGTACTCAAGGCCGTCGAAGACCACGGACGAGGGATCCGCCCCGGGATTCTGGGCGACAACCTCAACCCCGACCCGTTCGCCCCAGATTTTGAGCTGGTTAATAGCAGCGGCTCGGAAGGTATCGCCAGCCACCAGCAGCACCGATTGTCCGGCGCGGACGAACTTGGCGGCAATCTTACCGATGGTGGTCGTCTTCCCCACGCCGTTTACTCCGACGACCATAATGACAAAGGGGCCTTCGACCGGCATCACCAGCTCGGCCGACTGGTCCGTGGCCTCGATGTACGCCAGGATCTGGTCGCGGATAATCGTTTTCAAGGCCTGGGGATCGCTCAACTGGTCCCGTTTGACCTTTTTGCGGGCATCGTCGAGCAACTCCAGGGTGGTGGCGACGCCGAGATCAGCAGTGATCAGGATCTCTTCCAGCTGCTCAAACAACTCCTGATCGATCTCCTTTCTCCCTAAAAAGAGACGATCAAGACGGTAGACAAAGGAGTCCTTGGACTTACCCAGCCGCTCCTGCAACCGCTTGAACATTGATTTGCTTGCCGGTTTCTCCGGGGATGGCACAACGGCTTCAGGCCTCTCAGACTCGGCTGCGACTGAGGGCTCCGACGCAACAGGAAGCACCTCGACGACGGCATCCGCCTGCTCCAAGGGAGCCTCGCCCAACTCTTTGACAACCGGTTGCTCCGAAGCAACCTCTTGTCCCTGCCCTTCTTCTTGAGCAGGTTCGATCATCTCCAGGGAGGCAGCATCAACTTGGCCCGCAGGAGGGTACTCCGCCGCCGGTTCTGCTTGCGGGGCAGGGATTGCAGGAGACGGCACAGCCTCCGCTACCGCAGCCTTTGCCAACTCAGGATCGGTGACAACAGGCTCCGTCTGTTTGCCGAACTTCTTTTTAAACCAACCCAGCATCAGGTATCTGCCTCTGTTTGCTTCATGGCGATCTCCAGGACCTCACGGATAGTTTGGGGATAGTGAAAGATCACGCCCTTGCGGACCTCTTCCGGAATTTCCAGCACATCTTTTTCATTGAGCGCCGGCAGAATCAGCTCTTTGATCCCGGCCCTGAGGGCACCGAGGACCTTTTCGCCAATGCCGCCCACAGGCAACACATCGCCCCGCAGGGTAATCTCACCGGTCATCGCCACATCTTGACGGACCGGCTTGCCAAGAATCACCGAGACCAGCGAGGAGACCATGGCCACCCCGGCGGACGGCCCATCTTTGGGAATCGCGCCTTCAGGCACATGCACATGCAAATCAATGGTGGCAAAGATATCTTCGTCAATACCCAAAGCCTTGGCATGGGATCTGATATAGGTGAGGGCCGCAGTCGCCGATTCTTTCATCACATCGCCGAGCTTGCCGGTAAGGGTCAGCCCCCCCTTGCCTTTCATGCTTGAGGTCTCGATAAAGAGAATCTGCCCGCCGACCGGTGTCCAGGCGAGCCCGGTCGCCAGCCCCGGCCCCCAGCTTCGCGCTTTCATCTCAGAAAAATAACGTTTGGGTCCGAGAAAATCGTAGAGTGTTTCTGGGGTGACAACTATTTTTTCGTTCTGGCCACGGGCGATTTTGGCGGCCGTGCCCCGACAGATGGCGGCTATTTCCCGTTCGAGATTACGCACCCCAGCCTCCCGGGTGTACGAAGCAATCAGCGCCTCAATGGCGGCCGCCGAAATTTCCAGGTCATCAGCGGTCAGGGCATGGGCCTCCAACTGCTTGGCCAGCAGATGGCGGGTGGCAATGGCCACCTTCTCCTCCTGGGTATAGCCGGAAAGCTCGACCACTTCCATCCGGTCGCGAAGCGGCCCAGGAACAGTGTCCAGAACATTAGCCGTGGCGATAAACATCACCTTGGAAAGATCGAATTCGATGTCCAGATAGTGATCTGTAAAGGTTGAATTCTGTTCCGGATCAAGGACTTCAAGCAGGGCCGAGGAGGGATCGCCACGAAAATCATTGCCCAGCTTGTCGACCTCGTCGAGGAGGAAGACCGGGTTATTGGCCCCGGCCCGTTTCAGGCTCTCGATGATCCTACCGGGCAGCGCGCCAATATAGGTGCGTCGATGGCCGCGAATCTCGGCCTCATCGCGAACGCCGCCCAGGGCGATGCGTACGAACTTGCGATTCATGGTCCGGGCGATGGACTGGCCGAGCGAGGTCTTACCGACACCAGGAGGGCCGACGAAGCAGAGAATCGGGCCATGGATATCCTCTTTCAGCTTGCGCACCGCCAGAAACTCGAGAATCCGTTTTTTGATTTTCTTCAGGCCGTAATGATCTTGATTGAGGTTTTGTTCTGCCTGATCGAGATCCAGGGTATCTTTGGTGGAATCTAGCCAGGGAAGATCGAGAATCCAATCGATATAGTTGCGTGACATGCTGTATTCCGGCGAAGAAGGCGAGATGCGCTCCAACCGGACCAGCTCCTTGTCCACCACGGACCGGGCCTGCGGGCTGAGACTCTTTTCGGCGATCCGCTCCTTCAGTTCCTTGGTCTCACCCTTGTCGTCGTCCCCCTCGCCCAATTCCTTGCGGATCGCCTGCAACTGTTGGCGAAGAAAAAATTCCCGCTGCCGCTCATCCATATCTTTTTTCATGGAAGCTTGCAGCTCGTTGCTCATCTCCACCGTTTCCATCCGCTTGGTTAATTCTCTGGCAACGTGGTGCAACAAATCGTGCAGCGGGGTTATCTCCAGGATTTCCTGTTCCATTTCGATTTTCAGGTTGAGCTGGCTACTAACCAGATACGCAACATAAAAGGGATTGGCCAGGCTGTTGATAGTAACCACCAGTTCCTGGGGCAGTTCGGTGGCGCTGACCAGTTTCTGGAACTGGACCCTGATATTGAATAGCAGGGCTTCGATCTTCTTATCCTCGACGATCTCCATCGGGATCTCGACCACCTTAGCCCTCAGATAGGGCGTGGAGCCGATGTACTCGGTGGTTGCGATCTTCTTGGTACCGCCTATCAGGATCTGGTAGTGTCCCTCCGGAGCCTTGTTCAGTTTATGCAGGTAACCGACAACCCCAACGGTATAGAGATCCTCAGGGCCGAGGATATCCTCATCGTTGGCCTGCTCCCTGCGGCTCGGCACCAGCCCGATCAGGCGGTCGCCCAGGAGAACGTCGTCAATCAGCTGTTTGGAGGATTCGCTCGATACCTGCAGCGGGAATCCCATGCCCGGGTAAAAGACAAACCCGTGCAATGGCAGAATGGGGAGCGATTCGGGAAGTTCCAGCTGGGAAGGGTCCATCTTTTTCTGCGGCGTTTGCTGTTCGTTTTCCATGACTTAATCTCCAGGTGTTATCCTGATCGTCACTCTGCCCTTCCTGGTTCGCTTCGACAGAGTAACCACAAGTATTCCGTTGGCATAGGTCGAATCAACCCCCTCGACATCCACGACGGACGGCAAAGCCACGGTCCGCTGAAATCCTCCCAGCTCGATTTCAAGCTGATGGACGCAGGCGATGGACTGGTGTACCGGCAGCTGGCGCATGCCGCTGATCTGCAAGCACTGGCCAGCAACGGTGACCCGAAGGGTTTCTTGCACAACCCCGGCCAGATCGGCATACACATAGATAGTGCCATCAGCCTCATAGATATCCACCGCCGGCTGCCAGCCGCCCGACTCTGTCGGCATCATCCGGGATAACGACATGCTCCGCAGGATGCGTCCCGTATGCTGCTGCATCTGTTCCAGTTCCTCCAACATTTTCTTGCTGAACGAATCCATCGGTTCCTCCCCAACTCATGCCTCTTACAGGTATGCATCGTCTTCATGCTATCGCAGGTCGTCCTGCCTGTCGTTCACCAGGATACCGGCCCGGCAAGCGATACAAGTAACCACTATAACTATTCTGACAATTATAAATCAAGAAAAACACTGGGCAAATGGCCTGTAACGTGCCCTGGCACGGGAAATGTTTTTTTCATTGCTTTTCAAAAGACCGGCATTAAAGTATAAGCCCAAATTACGAGGAACTCGCCAGCGCCCGCAGCAATTCCGGATTTTTCAACTCCGGCAGTAAGTGCACGGGATTATGTTTTCTGGTCGCCACGATCATGGAACCACCATCGGCACCCCGGTAGTCGGGAAGAGACCGATCGGTAATCTATCCACGGGTTCACTTCTTTTCATTCACCACGTATATCTTTATCGGAGGCTTATATGAGTAGTTCTTGTGGAGGATCCTGCGGGTCCGACCAGCCAAGCAGTTGCGGTTCAGGGGATGTCCGTTCAGGCGACGCCCGCCTGGCCCAGCAGGATATCGCCATCACCAAATCCCTTGGCAAAATTAAACATAAAATTTTGGTAATGAGCGGCAAGGGCGGGGTCGGCAAATCAACGGTCGCGGTCAACCTGGCACTGTGCCTGGCGAAAAAAGGACACAAGGTTGGCCTGATGGATGTCGATCTCCACGGCCCGGATGTCTGCCGGATGCTGAACCTGACCGGTTCCCTTGAAGCCCCGGCCAACGCGAACGACCTCGTCCCACCCCTGACCTACAGCGACAACCTCAAGGTGGTTTCCCTCGAGTATATGATGAAAAATCGGGACGATGCCATCATCTGGCGCGGACCGCTCAAAATCCAGGCTATCCGCCAGTTCGTTTCCGACATGGACTGGGGCGCGCTCGATTACCTGATCGTCGATGCCCCGCCCGGCACCGGCGACGAACCGCTTTCCGTTGCCCAGACCATGCCCGGTGTCCAGGCCGTAGTGGTCACCACCCCTCAGGCTGTCGCCTTGGCCGATGTCCGTAAATCCATCAATTTCTGCAAGGCCGTGGAAATGCCGATTGTCGGTGTGGTTGAGAACATGTCCGGTTTTGTCTGCCCGCACTGCGAACAGACGGTGGATATTTTCAGTACAGGTGGCGGCGAGCAGACGGCCCGCGATTTTGATCTGCCCTTCCTCGGCCGGGTTCCTATGGATCCGCGCGTCGTGGTCGCCGGCGATTCCGGCACCCCATACCTGTGCTCGGACGAAGTGACTCCGGCCATCAAGGCATTTGATGCGGTGGTCACCGCAGTCGAGCAGCGCCTGCCTCCCGGGCCGGTGACTGTCAATCCCTTTGTCAATATCGCCTGCGCCTGCAGTCCCAGCGGCTGTACCTCTAAATAACGCTCTTCTCTAATCATCCCGCAGTCGGCCGACTTGGCTCGACTGCGGGAAACAGCTCAAGGATATGGTCTATGCTTGTCAAACAACTCACGGTCGGCACAATGGGGGTCTGTTGCTATATCGTCTCCTGCGAGAAAACCAAAAAGGCTGCCATCATTGACCCAGGCGGCGATGAGGATCGCATCCTCGACTACTGCAGCCGCAACCAGTTACAGGTGCAATACATCATCAATACCCACGGTCACCCGGACCATGTCTGCGGCAACGGCCGCATCCAGGAAGCCACCGGGGCACAGATCATCATGCATGCCGGGGACGCCGCCTACTTCAGCGACCCGCGCATCAAAGATTACTTTTCCTCCCTCGGCATGCCCGAGTCACCGCCGATTGACGTAATTGTCCAGGACGGCGACGTCATCACCGTCGGCGAAGAACACCTCCAGGTTATCCATACTCCGGGCCATACCCCGGGCGGCATCTGCCTCTATAACCCACCGCACTGTTTCACCGGCGACACCGTCTTTGTCGGCGCGGTCGGCCGTACCGATTTCCCAGGCGGCTCCACGGAACAGATGATGACCGCCATCAAAACACGACTGCTGGTCCTGCCTGAGGAGACCATTGTCTGGCCGGGGCACGGCTACGGCGGCTCGCAATCGACCATCGGCCGTGAAGCCAAAACCAATCCCTATTTTTGAACGCCGATGCGGCCACAACCTTGAGCGACGGCGACAACCGGCACAACCGGTTTTCCGATGCGTGAAATAATCCTCGGCACCGCCGGCCATGTCGACCATGGCAAAACCAGCCTGATCCGGGCGCTCACCGGGATCGAAACCGACCGTCTCAAAGAAGAGAAGGAACGCGGCATCACCATCGAGTTGGGTTTTGCCTACCTCGATCTCCCCTGCGGTCATCGCCTTGGCATTGTCGATGTGCCGGGCCATGAAAAATTCATCCGCAACATGGTGGCCGGCACCGCCGGCATGGATTTGGTGGCCTTTGTCATCGCCGCCGATGAGGGTATCATGCCCCAGACCGTCGAACATTTCGAGATCTGTCAACTGCTCGGCGTCCGTGACGGCCTAATCATCCTCACCAAAAAAGACATGGTCGAACAGGAGTGGCTGGACATGGTCACCGAGGAGGTCCGCGATTTTTTCAAGGACAGCTTTCTCGAAGCCGCACCGATTGTGCCGGTTGATTCGCTCAGCGGTGCAGGCATTGGGGAGATCGTCGCCCTGCTCGACGCCAAGGTGGCGGCCATGGATTTCCACGAGGAATTCGGGCCATTTCGCATGGCCGTGGACCGGATCTTTTCCATGAAAGGCTTCGGCACGGTGATCACCGGGACCTCGCTCTCCGGCCGGATCGAGACGGGGGCGGAAGTGATGTTCTACCCCGGCGGCCTGAACGCCAAGATTCGAGGCATCCAGGTGCACGGACACGATGTGGATCTGGTCGAAGCCGGACACCGGACCGCGATCAACCTCCAAGGTATCGAAAAGGATCAAATCAATCGGGGAGATGTGGCAGCAACACCGGGCAGCCTGATTGCCTCCACCCTGCTGGATGCCGATTTCCAGTACCTGCAGTCGGCCCGCAAAGAACTAAAAAACCGGACCCAGGTCAGGGTCCATCTCGGCACCAGAGAAATTGTCGGCAGAATCTCGCTGCTGGAGTCGGACACCCTTGCTCCCGGCAAGAAGAGCCCCATCCAGCTCATCCTCCAGGAACCGGTGGCCGTCTGGCCGGGTGACCGCTATGTGGTCCGCAGCTATTCGCCAGTCACCACCATCGGCGGCGGGGTTATCCTCAACAATGCCCCCAAAAAAAGAAAACGGACACTGGAACGGGATCGGACACTGAACCGGTCGCACTTTACCGCCTATGCGGCCGCCGACAGCGAGCAGAAAATGCTGCTGCTCATTGAGGAGTGCGGTATCCAGGGCATTACTGCCGATCAACTCGCTGCCCGTTCCGGCATCTTCAGTAAGAAATTAAAAAAACTCCTGCTGCATCCGATTTCGACCGGTGCCCTTCTGGTGGTCGACTCGGAAAACCAGCGCCTACTCGCCGTTGCTGTGGCTGAAACGGTTAACCGGCAAATCATTGATCTACTGACCGCCTTTCACCTGAAAAATCCGCTCAAATCCGGCCTGGCTAAAGAAGAACTTCGTTCCCAACTGCGGCCAACGGTTGATCAGAAAGTTTTGTCCGCTCTCCTGGGCAGCCTCGCCAAAAAGGGGGTGATCGAACAAATCGGTGCCGAGGTCAAACTGACCGGCCACACCGTCACCCTCCAGGTAAATGAACAGGAGATGGAGCGAAACATCGGTGAACTCTACCGGCAGGCGGGACTGTCCCCGCCCAATCTCAAGGAGGTGCTGGCCGCCTTCGCCGAATTCCCCGAAAAACAGATTCGGCAGGTGATCGACTTGCTGCTGGCCAAAGGCACCCTCATCAAAATCAATGAATCCCTCTGCTTCGATGCCCCGGCCATCCAACAGCTGCAGGAGGCGGTGGTTGCCTTCATCCGCAAGGAAGGCGAAATCGATGCCCCTCGCTTCAAGGAACTCACCGGCCTGACCCGGAAATTCTCCATTCCCCTGCTTGAATACTTCGACAAAATCAAGCTCACCATCCGCATTGACGACAAACGCGTCCTGCGTAAGGGATAAGCCCGCTTATCGTCTGAACCTGCCCTGCTCCAAGAAAAAAACCACCTGCTCCTGAACTGGACGGTGGTACATGATGAAAGAATGCCCATAAGGCAGGGCCAAAAAATCGGTCATGCCCTCAGCCTGGGCTCTGGCGACCGAGACTTTGCCGTCATTAGGGCCGGGGAAAAATCCAGCAAACAAACGAGTACCGGGCCGATCACCGGTAAGGATGCCCACCGTACCAAGGAGTTGCCCGAGCCGACAGGGCAGGTCGGTTGCCGCAGTGCCCAACTGGCAGCCCGCCGGACCTAAAAACCAGCGAAACCACCCAAAACGACGAAAATAATCGACCAATTCGCTCCCCTGATTGGGGGGGCTGAGCATCACCACCCGGCCCAGTTCAGGCAGAGGTTCCACTGCGAGAAAAGAGCGAAGAAGGATACCGCCCATGGAGTGGGTGACAAAATGGATGGTATCGACACCCTGCCGTCGCAGCTCTGCGATTGCGGGCGGGATGACGGAGCGGGCCAGTGTCTCGACAGAATGTTTGCGGGAAGGATAGCCGACGTTGACCACAAGGTAACCGAACCGCCGCAAATACATGGCGATAGGCTGCATCGACCAACGGGTCCTGACGAGGCCGTGAAGAAGAATGACGCCGGTTACTACCGTCCCCATGGTTAAAAAGTGAGAAAGCGTTCGCTGTCCGCAATCAGCCGGTACAGATCAGTCTGTTTTGCCCGTTGATGGTAGCCTTCCTCCACGCCGTGGAGGTCGAGTAATTTGCCTCAGGCCAGCAGCACGCCCTCGGAGAGGGTGAACAGTTTTGCCAATTCGAGGAGAGGAAAGGTCGCAGAGGCAAGCGCGGCATACTGCACCGCAGGCCCGTTGAGAAACACGGTAACATCATCCATCTGTTCCAGCATGAGGTTACCCATCCTGAAGGCATTCCACACCACCTCGGGATCACCGCTGCACACCATCAAGGTGTTTTTCATAAAAAAACCTCTCAATAAACCATATTATCAACAAAACTCAACCTGCCCAGGGCTTACCTCAGCCTGCAATCGCTGGCGACACGCCGGATGCCAAAAAAGAGCCATCTCCAGTGCGCTGATCGCGCAGACATACCTTATTGGGCGAACCGCAACCCCGCAATTTTTAAAGCCCCGCGATGATAACCATCCGGGAATAAGGCCTCAAAAGCATCCAGGTCCAGGTCGCAGCTCTCACAGGTTTCGTAAATGTTGGGTATCCGATGTTCCAGTTGGTGGACATCACGAAGATAATAGAGGATGCGCCAATGGTCGTCGGTGAGCTTTCCCACAGGAATTCTCATTTCCATGGCACGATGCACAGCAAAATTTTCATCCCAGGTTTCCGGATCAACCAAAAAACCGCGCGCATCCGTGCTATAGACCTTGTCGCTGGCCAAGGCGCGCAGATCGGCAACACTCTCCCTGAGATGGGCCCCGTACGGCATATGATTGACCCGATAGTGGACCCCAGCCACCCGACACACACCGCGGTGATACCCGGTAGGGAACAACTTTTTCATTTCCTGGGGCAGAAGACCGTTGGCCTTGCAGGTGGCAAAGATGGTCGGACACACCCCGGTTTTCTCATAAGCATCCCGTATAAAACGAATGACATCCCAATGCTCGTTGGACAGAACGGGAATTTCACACTCCCTAGCCATGCCTTCGGCAAAATTTTCGTTCCAGCTCGCAGGATCCAGTAAACATCCCTGCTCGTCGACTTCATAGGTAATGCCCATGTGGGAAAATTGCTTCATTGTCGCTCCAAATATTTGCAGATCGATGGTGAAAAACCGTTCCTCTTTGTTGTACAAAGGCAGCGCCTCATAACCTGCCTGATGAACCATATTATTACAATATTTTACCATCGAACCATCAATACCGCAAGAACCACCCCGCTCCCCTTAAGGGACTGAGATCAACCGATGAGCAGGGGCTATCTTTGCGGCTGCGTAGGCAAGGCCAAAAGAAAAGGAAACAAGGAGTGCGGGAACCCGGTCTCTGCACGCAGCAGACAACGAGGCGGGTCTATGCCCCACAGAGGGCCAACCCCTGGGCCGCGAGTCGCATGTGCTCCTTTTCCGCCTCGGCAATGGCGTTAAATACCTGTTCCATAGGCTGCCCCTGGAAGCGGTGCGCCATATTGCGGGAGAGGTCGTAGGCAGAATACTCGATGGTCAGGGCCATCTCCAGTGTAGTTCGACACGGTTCAAACGGCTGCGCCTCGAGCATCGCCACCAGAACGGCACAGGAAGAACCGCCCTCGACAATATCCCCAGCCAGACCCGAGTACACTGTCTCAAAAGAAGGCGGATCGGTTTGCCCTGCCGCCCAGAACCGGTAGATCATACGGGCATGCGCCTCTTCGGCCCCGGCCAGAGTCGCGAGACTCTTGGTCCAAGGGATGCGGCTGTACCGCTGCCGGAGAGCAGTGTAAAAACGTTCTGCCCCCCGTTCCAGGTCCATCGCCCGCAGGAGCACATCTTGATCGGTTCCCGAGAAATCAAACGCCTTGAGCTTCGGCCTCTCAGGCAGGAGATGGCCGTCCCAGGCAAGAATACCGCCGATCATATTGAAAACTGTGCCGGCCACATAGGGTCGCGATCCCGTGAAGAGTGCTGCCCCTCGAGACCGCTCGCCGGAATGACAGTAAAAGATGACGTCCTTATCCACCGGCAACTCATCCATCCGCTCGGAAATCACCCCCAGGGGGATGAGGATGGAACCAGGGATATGGCCTTTGATATACTCATCGGGCTCACGGACATCGACCAGCAGATATTCATCCTCATGATGCCGCCCCATGTAGTCACGCACACGCTCTACACTGATATCCAGATACTCCTCAACCATACCCCCTCCTTTGCACAATCTTTATCCTGATCATGTCGATACAGCTTCCTCTTGTTTATATAGAGGACATCCTGCCGATTTTCAAGTACACCTGCCCGGCTTTATCCGACGATCGTGCCGGGGATTGCCGGGGACGGATCGTGGCGTTCGGATCAGTTGCAAAGGGGACTATTCAGGCGATATGGAGCCGACCGCGCCAGGGACCCTGTCCCTGCGGATAGGAAAATTCCAGCTGATCCCGGCTGACCCCGACACGCAGACCACGGCTCAGGTGCAGTTCGCTGCCGGTTCTGCCGCTGCGGGCAGCGACAAGGACCGCCATAATATGCTCGTACCGGGTAGTGTCACCAATGGTCCACAGCAGTTTTTCGACCATACGGCGTTGCAGAGCCGCATGCAGACAGCGGAATGGATCACGCCTGAGGATACAGACCACCGAATCTGCATTGGCCGGCAGCCGAATCTCGACCGCCTGATCCCAGCTCAGGCTAAGCTGGTGCTCCAGCCAATCTTCGTCCTCGCGCAGATTGGCCGCGGTTTTCAACAGGGCCTGGCGAATGCCCGGATCATACTGGGCCTCCAGCAGCGGCAGCAGTTCGTGCCGAACTCGGTTGCGCAAAAAACGACGATTATCGTTACTGGAATCAAAACAAAAGCCAATCTCCTTATCGGCAAGATAGGCGAGCAACTCCGCTTTACGGACTGCGAGCAGGGGACGGATCAAGCGGCCGGACTGCAAACACATGCCGGATAGGGCCTTACCACCCCCGCCTCGAAACAGGCGGAGCAACAGCTCCTCGACCTGATCGTCTGCCGTATGGGCCACGGCCAGTGCATCGGTTGCCCACTGACGGCCGAGATCGGCAAAGGCCTGATAGCGCAACTCCCTGGCCGCGTGTTCCAGCGACAGTTTACCGGCGGCCGCCGCCCCGGCGACATCAACTCGGACACGGGCGCAATCCAGTTCCAATCGAGCCGCCGCCTCCTGGACACAGGCCCATTCGGCCGGAGTTTCTTCAGGGCGCAGGTCGTGATCGATATAGGCAGCGACCAGCATCAGACCAAATTCAGCACGCAGGGCAGCAAGGATATGCAAAAGGGCCATGGAATCGGCCCCGCCTGAAACTCCAACTAAAACCCGGCCGCCTTTTTCCAGCAGGGACTCGTTGACCAGTGCCTGGCGTACCGCACGTTCAAGGGGATGCATAACAGCTTTATTCCTTGCCCAATGGTTGAATCAAATATGAAAATGCTCTATGCTTAAAGCAATGAAAGACGGCTCGGCTTGCTGCAATAAAGGACGGTGGACAGGGGATGGATCGCACAGCATATCTCAATATCATTAAACAGCATCTCAAGACTGCCTATCTATTGAGCGATGAAAAAACAGCTGTCATGATCCCTGTATTCGTCAAAACCCTGCGCTCCCACACTGACCGGCTGGCGGAGCTGGCGGCCAGTGGTGACCTGCAGCAGTTGAACCGAGCCAGCCATGCGGTCAAAGGGGCCTTGCTCAACATGGGCCTGGCTGATCTCGCCCAAACCGCCCATGCCCTCGAACAACAATGCCGGGCCGGAGACGATACTTTTGATTACCTGAGCCGGATCGCTGAACTGCAACAACAGATCTCGCTCTTCACTAAAGAACAGTAGGCCGGTAGTCGGTGCACTGCTCTATCCCCTCCCCCAGTAGTATCTCTCAATTCTAAACAACCCCGCCGCTACCAAAACAGCATTTAAACGCCTTGCCCAAGCCGGGCCAGGAGCCGTTCATGAATACCGTCGAAGCCGCCGTTGGAGAGAATGACAACGATATCGCCGCGTTGACAGTGCTGGCCGAGAGAGTCGAGAATGGCATCGGTATCGGCAAAAGCCCGCGCCTTGATGCCTTGGCCACAAAGATCAGTGGCAAGTTGGACCGAAGAAAATTGTTCACTCACAGGGACAGTGTCCAGCGGTACGTGCTCTCGGATCAGGACCTCATCGGCATGGTTAAAAACACCGGCATAATCCTGCTGAAACACCGCCCGCCTGCTGGAATTGGTGCGCGGTTCAAAGACTACCACTAATCTGCTTTCCGGCCAGGCCAGACGCAGGGCACTCAAGGTCTCGCGGACCGCGGTCGGGTGATGGGCGAAATCGTCAACCACGGTGATGCCCCGCACCTCACCGCGAATCTGCTGCCGCCGCTTGACCCCTTCAAAAGAGGCCAGCCCGGCGGTGATGGCCGCCATCGGAAAACCGAGGTGGCTGAGCAGGGCAATCACCGCCAGGGCATTGAGGCTGTTGTGCAACCCCGCCATGGGCAGACGACAATGGCCTTGCAACTGGTCCCGGTGATAGATCGCAAACTCGCTGGACATCCCCTTAACCTGGAGCGCAGCAAGCCGCCACTCGCAGCCATCGCTGACCCCATAGGAGATCACCGGGCAGCGGGCTGCAGCTACCAACTCCGCCACCACTGGATCGTCGACATAGGCCACCAACGCCCCCAGAGAGGGGATGCGGTCAATGAATTCGGCAAACGAGGCCTTGATGCTGTCGAGATCGGCAAAGATATCAGCATGGTCGAACTCCACCGAGGTGAGGATGGCGCAGTGCGGCCGATAGTGGTGAAATTTTGAGACCTTGTTGAAAAACGCGGTGTCGTATTCATCGCCCTCAACAACAAAATACGGCGTGTCGCTGATGTTGGAATTACGACCGAAGGCCTCGACCAAACCACCGATCATGAAGCCGGGAGTAGAGCCAGCCCGATGCAGGGTGGTGGCCAGAAGCGAAGAGGTGGTGGTTTTACCGTGGGTGCCGGTCACCACCAGTGGCATCTTGCCGTCGAGAAAAAGGTGACCCAAAGCCTGGGGCATAGACAAATACGGGATACGCAGCCGCGCCAGTTCCACGGCCTCGGGGTTGGTGCTCCGCACCACATTGCCGACGATCACCAGATCGGGACGATTGGCCAGATTGGCGGCAGTGTAGCCCGACAGGACCTCGATCCCCAACCCGGCGAGGAAATCGGACATAGGCGGATAGACATTCTGGTCCGAGCCGGTCACTGTGAAACCCCGTTGCTGGAGCATGCCGGCCATGGCGGCCATGCCGGTGCCGCAGATGCCGATGAGATGAATATGACAAGGGTGGTCCGGGGCAATATTCAGGCCCGGATCAAGCAGACCCCCGCCGCTCATTTGGACCGGACCGTTCGCTCAACAGCTTTGTACACCCGTTCGAAGGTCTCCTCAAAGGAAGACGGCGTCAGCCGGCCCACCTCAATAAATTTGACCACTATTTCCTTGGCCACCTTGAAAATTGCTTCGTCCGATACCGGTTGCTGCACCGGCGCCCTGCCTGCTTTTTCGTCACTGCCCACTTGGATACCCGCCTTTTTTTAGAGCAATAAAAAAACCCCTGTTACAGGAAGAAGGCCAATTCTTATCCAGTTGTAACAGGGGTAACCAGTCTCACACGGAAAAAACCTCTCCAGCATTCCCCGGGAGGCCATGGTTTTCAATTTGCGGCAGAAAAAAGCACTTTTCCGCCGCAAGGACAATCAGTTCTTCTCCAGCACCCGATAATCCATAATTTCAGCAAAGGCGAGCAGATCTTCCCTCGTAACCTGTCGTCCCTTGATAGTGATAACAAAACGGGAAGCGACCACAATATACAGCTCACCACTTTTTTTACTGTTCTCGTATTTAATAATCGACCGCTGCCCTTTCACCGTCTCGAGCTTGCCGCCGCCAGCACCGGCGAACATCGGATTATTGATCATCACCAGCACCGATTGCAGTACCGGCGAATCGGAGACGATCTCCACGCTGACGGCAGAGGATCCTTTGGTGTAATCACGACTGACGGTGACGCCTCCACCGAGGATAGCAGCCCCCAGGGCCTGAGCGCTGGCTTCACCCGCCTGCCAACCGGCTGGGGGTGCGGGCAACAAGCCCTTCATTTTTTCACTTTTTTGCTGCCGAACCAACTGCGAGGCGTAATCGAGATTGGACGAGGCCCCTGTATAGTCACCGGCCTGATACTGCATGATCGCTTCTTTTATGGTGCTGAGGACATTGTCTTCCGCCAGCAAAGGCTGCGAACACAGGACAATGGCCAGAGCCAGAACAATCCGCAGCAATATTTTATCAAGCATAGGTCACCAAACCGTGAAATCCCTCAAAAAATACCTGGACTCAGTGGGAATAAAAATCAACATTGTGATACCAAGGGGCGTTAGAGGTGTCAAGCAAAGAACGGAAAAACGCGGTAGATCGTACAACAAATTAAATTATACCCAATACCTAACAGTACCTAGACATCACTGACAGAGCGCCCCGAAAATCCGGAAAAATTGGTTATCTGCCGGGATTTCCTGGCGACGAGTCGCCCCTCTCCTAACGAAAAGACGGTGACCAGAGCCTGACAAAAAGATTCAGTGAAAGAATATAGCCCCATCAGGCAAAAACGTTCCGGGCGAACAGATACCCTTGCCAACGGGCCACGGAGAGTTGTTGTCCGATGCCAACAAAACAGCTACCATGGTTACCCGCCTTAGATTTAAACGACGTGATATTTACACTTCGTATGCTTTATTTTTGCAACCAGGAGAAAGAAATGGGACAGGAAATCGAACGCAAATTCCTTCTTGCCGGCGAGGGTTGGCGCGGGTTGGCCGAGGGTATCGAGTATCGCCAGGGCTATCTCTGTGCGAGCAAGGAACGCTCCGTCCGGGTCCGTATTGCGGGCGACAAAGGATTTCTGACCGTCAAGGGGGCCACTGTCGGCGCGGTTCGCAGCGAATATGAGTACGCGATTCCGCTGGACGATGCCCGGTCCCTGCTGGACAGTCTCTGCCAGCAGCCGCAGATCGAAAAGAAGCGGTATACCATCCCCTACCACGGCTTCATCTGGGAGATCGACGAGTTTTTCGGCCTCAACACCGGGTTAATCGTGGCAGAAATCGAGTTGGAGGCCGAAGCGCAACCTTTTGAACAGCCCGAGTGGATAGGGCAGGAGGTCACTGGTGACCCCCGATATTATAACGCCGCGTTGTGTGTTGCGCCGTTTAGCAGTTGGAAAACATCCGGCGATCAAAATTGAACCGAGCCAGCAGGGTGGGCAAACGAGCAAGCCGTTTACCACCTTTGTTCCCGCCTATCTCTTCCCGTCCCCTTTGCCTATTAAACTGCTCTTTACCTTTCTCCCGCTCCGTTCGCGAAAGAGGAGACGAACCGGTACCCGGTCCAGTCCCAATCCATCCCGAAAGAAGTTGGTCAAATAGCGCTCGTAGGAAAAATGAATACCTTTGGGGGCATTGGTAACCACGGCAAACAGCGGCGGCGCGGTACCCAACTGGGCGGTGTAGTAAAATTTGAGGCGGCGACCATGGTACATGGGCGGTTCGTGATGGGCAACGGCATCGGCCAACACCCGGTTGAGAGCGGCGGTAGGAAATCGATGATGAAACTGGCGATGAACCTGACCTATCTCGGGAAACAGTCGCTTGATTCCGGAGCCGGTCAGCGCTGAAACCTTGAGGACCGGTGCATAGGGGATGAATTTGACCGCCTCTTGCAGATCCGACAACAAACGTTCCTGGCGTTTTCTATCATCTTTGACCAGATCCCACTTGTTGATGAGGATAATCAGGGCCCTGTTCTGGTCTTGGGTATAGCCGATCACCTTGGTATCCTGTTCGGTGACTCCTTCCTCGGCATCAATCAGCACCATGGCGATATCGCAGCGCCCCAGGGCTTTGAGGGCCTTGAGGATGGAAAATTTCTCCAGCTTGTCGGTGGTTTTTCCCTTGCGGCGGATGCCGGCAGTATCGATGAGCAGATAGTTGTACTGGTCGCGGCTGAGCAGGGTGTCAACGGAATCGCGGGTAGTGCCGGAGACCTCGGAGACCACCATCCGCTCCTGACCGACGATGGCGTTGACCATTGAGGACTTGCCGACATTGGGGCGGCCCAGGAAGGCGACCCGCATAGTATTTTCCGGCAACTCGACCTGGAGATCGGTTGATTCGAGATGCGGCAGCAGAGCCTCTATCAGCCCGTGGAAGCCAAAACCATGGTCCGCTGAAAGCGCCCACAACCGCTCGACGCCGAGTTCCCAGAAGGGCATGAGCAGCTCATCTTCCCTATCCGGGCTGTCGATCTTGTTGACGATATAAAAAACCTGTTTCTCGGTGCGACGCAGTAGGTCAACAATCTCGATGTCACTGGGCGTCAAGCCCTCACGGCCATCCATCAAGAAAAAGATGATATCCGCCTCCTCGATGGCCATCATGGCCTGATGACGGATATGGTTGACGATGGTGTCGTCTTCATCGTCGATACCGCCGGTATCCACGAGAATGAAGGGATGTTCATCCCAGCTGACCCGGGCGTAGTGACGATCGCGGGTTACCCCTGGTGTCGGATCGACCAGAGCGTCGCGACGCCTGATTATACGGTTAAACAGGGTGGATTTGCCGACATTGGGACGGCCGATAAGGGCAACCAGGGTTGCATTTTCTGTAGTCATGATCGTTTTTCAAGCTCCTGGCGGCTTTGGTGAGTTAAATGTCTCAGAGCAACATACCCGGCAGCCTCGGGTTTGGCAAGAAGGCCGCTGAGTGAGACCAGGGCCGGCCGAAGAAATTGCGCAAAAAAAGGCTTTTGCCGCACTTGGCTTAAGAAAGCGAAGGCTCCCAGGATCTGCAGATTACGCTGCAAGGCAAGGAAGACGTATTCGCGGCGGAACTGGTCAGCATTGTAAAGAATTTCGTGCTGCAGGGCCTCGAGATAGACCCCTGTCAGGTGGTCCTGCAGAGCTGGAGGCAGCGCCGCATAGGGATCGAGCAGCAGAGAGGCCAGGTCATAGGCAAGGGGCCCGAGACGGCCACCCTGAAAATCGATGATGCGGACTGCATCATCCTGCACCATAAGGTTGCGGCACTGAAAATCACGGTGCAGAAAAAAATCGGCCGGAGCTTGAGCGGCTGCATCGGCCAGTTGCACGCATTCAGCTTCGACCGCCGCGCGGTCGAAATCGAGCTGCAACAGATCGACACAGCAGGCCCGGAGAAAATAGCCGGACTCCCGTTCCTGCATCAAAGAGCGGTCGTAGCGGGATGTGTCCCAGCACCAGGCAGGATCGAAACTTTCGGCGGCACGAACCTGCATTTGCGCCAACTGACGTACGGTCTGTTCGTACAGGCTGAGGGTGTGTCCACGCCCCTGCCCTGCGACAACCTGTTCATACAAGCGGCAATCGCCCAGATCCTCACAGAGAGCGAGACCGCTGGCGGCATCAAAGGCGTAGATTTTTGGGACCGGCACGCCACACTGCTGCAAATGGCGGCCGATCTGGTAAAACGCGGTCGCCTCGGCCTGCCCTTGCACATCGTTTTCCGGCGGCAGAATGGCGACAATTGCCTCGCGGCCTGGTCCTCGCAGTTTGAAAAAGCGACGGGAGGAACCGTCCGGAACCAGAACGGCGGCCTGCACGGTCGCCTCGTTCCAGGATGTTTCTGATTCCCCGAGGAGTTGGCCGGCAAGGGTAATGAGGGATGTCGTGTTCATGGGCAATGCTCTCTAGAGCGGTAAGCGGCAGCATCGATTTCCTGGTTGCCGGTAACGATGGCATCGACATACAGACTGCCGGCAGCGACGGCCGCCCCATCCCAGACCACGGAGCGACAGAGATGCGCCCGCTCTCCGATCACCGCTCCAGGCCCGATGCAGCCCCAGTCTTCCAGCATCACATCAGCACCTAGCCGGGCCGTAGGATCGATCACCCACCCTGCCGGCTCCTTGCCCTTGGCAAGCAGTTCGGCGTGGAGCTGGAGATAATCCGCCGGTGTACCGATATCCCGCCACAGGGCTCCATCCACCCGGCAATACCCCACCCTGCCCTGTCCAGCCAGTTCCTGGTAGAGATCGATGATGTGGTGAAAACAATTCTCGGGAATCATTTCGATCACCTCCGGATCGACCACATGGATGCCGGTAAAAGCGAGCCGCTCACCGTCTTGGGCCGCAAAATTCCGGACTCGACCATCCGCCACGCCAACCGTGTTGAAACGGGGATACACATGCATCGCCAGGGTTACATCGTTCTTAGAAAGAAGGTGCTGATGGTATACCTTTTCCAGATCAATATCGTGGTAGATATCGCCGTTCATCACCAACACCGGATCATTGTCCAACCGATTCAAGGCATTACGCAGACTGCCGCCGGTACCGAGAATTTCGGGTTCGAACTGCACCAGCACCTTGGGCCAGTCTACAAGTGCGGCCTCAAGCTGTGCCGCTAGATGGTGGCAATTGACCAGGATGGGCGAGCAGTTACAAGCACGCAACTGCTCAAGCAGCAGATGCAGCAGGGAACGATTGACCACCGGAAACAGGGGTTTGGGCCGGATAGTGCTATACGGTCGTAAGCGGGTGCCGTATCCGGCAGCGAGAAGGATGGCCTGCATGTCAGTGAAAACGGAATTGATCTTGACTTGAACCGGAAACTGCTCTAAAAATCATTTTTCCCGGCTGATTGGTAAAAAAAATCATAACCTACGGGCAAGCACCAGGCAATAACGGTATATAAACCGTTTACCGCCGGCCCGCCTGACCTTGTACTGTTTCTCTTCTTTCCTTGCAAGCACCTGAACAGAAAAAACCATGATTACTCTCCTTGATTACGGCGCCGGCAATGTCCGCTCGGTCATCAATGCCATTGAACGCCTCGGCGAAACCGTGGTACTCGTTAACAGCAGCGCGGACATAGACCGTGCCGAACGCCTTGTTTTTCCTGGGGTGGGCAACTTCGGGGCCCTGATGTACACCCTGCGGCAAAAGCAACTGCGGGAGTCGCTGACCCGCTACCTGCACTCGGGCAAACCTTTTTTCGGCATCTGCGTCGCCCTCCAGGCCTTGTTCGAATCGAGCGAGGAAGCCCCGGAAGAACCGGGCCTGGGTATCCTCCCCGGTCGGGTCCAGCGCTTCACCACCGATCTCGCCATCCCCCATATAGGCTGGAACGGGCTGAAAATACACCAGCCTTCGCCACTGTTCCACGGCCTGGCCGGCGATGAGAAATTCTATTTCGTCCACTCCTATCATGTGGCACCAAAGACCGAGAACGATATCCTGACGACCACGGATTACGGCTACGAATTCGTCAGTGCCATCCAGAAAGGGGCTATGGTGGCCACCCAATTCCACCCGGAAAAAAGTGGCCGGGCGGGGTTGCAGGTTCTGGAGAATTTCCTTGCCGGCAACCGTGAGGCCATCCGTCCCGCTGTCCGCCTCCAGACCACGGTGCTGGCCAAGCGCATTATCGCCTGCCTGGATGTCCGCGCCAACGAGCGAGGCGATCTGGTCGTGACTAAGGGCGACCAGTACGATGTCCGCGAGGAGGGTACCGTCCGCAACCTGGGCAAGCCGGTGGAACTGGCCAAAGAGTACTATGAGCAGGGAGCTGATGAAATAACATTTCTCAACATCACCGGTTTCCGCGATTTTCCGCTCCAGGATATGCCCATGCTCGCAGTCCTGCAGCAGACATCGCAAAATGTGTTTGTTCCCCTGACTATTGGTGGCGGCATCCGCGATTTCACCGACCGGGACGGTCGCTTTTACAGTGCCTTGGAGGTGGCCTCGCAGTACTTCCGGTCCGGGGCCGATAAAATCTCCATCGGTTCGGACGCGGTCTTGATTGTCGAGGAGGTGCTGAAAACAGGTAAAGCCACGGGACTCAGTTCCATTGAACAGATTGCACGGGTCTATGGCAACCAGGCCGTGGTGATTTCCATTGATCCCCGCCGAGTCTATGTTGCAAGTCCCGATGCGGTCCAGCATAAGGTGATCGAGACCTCTTTCCCAGGTCCCAATGGTGAGCAATACTGCTGGTACCAGTGCACCATCAAGGGCGGCCGCGAGGGCCGGGAGTTGGATGCGGTCACCCTGGCACAGGTGTGCGAGCAACTTGGTGCCGGAGAAATATTGCTGAACTGTATTGACCGCGATGGCACCAACTCGGGGTTTGACATCGAGCTGATCAATGCTGTCCGCTCGGCGGTCACTATCCCGGTGATTGCCTCAAGCGGTGCCGGCTGTGCTGAGCATTTTCTTGAGGTCTTCACCCAGACCAAGGCGGAAGCCGCCTTGGCTGCCGGAATTTTTCATCGCAAGGAGGTGCCGATCGGCGCGGTGAAGGAATACCTGAAGGAAAAAATCGAGATTCGACCGGTATGAGAGGATGGTAGCAACGGGGTCGTTTTCTGGACGAGACGAATTCCGTTGCGTCCCAGCTTCCGCAGGGCGCGCTCGCTCTCCCTATCATGAATTGGAAATTTTTTCTTGGCGTTCACAATTCCGATTCAATAACAAGAAATTGCCACTGAATGCAGCCCAAATTTTCTCAAAGCAAAAATAAAGCCGAAGTGACAAAGCACACGTCACTTCGGCAAACTCAAGAATAAAAACTGTCCTTTTCAGACTGCCAATATTAATAAAATCAAGTCAAGAAACTACAAGTTACCTTCACGAATCACCTGCAGTTTCTCCTAAGCGCCGTTGCCGGCCTCTAAAAAAGAACTACATCCTCAGGCACCCTGTCCTGGAAGTTTACCACCAAGAGGTTGAGGTTGAAAAACGTCTAACACTTTAGGGATAGGCATCATGACAGCCCCACCAGGGAAATGTGAAAACCAGATTCCAGCGTCTTGCCCGTCAGGGGTAAGGATTACGCCTCCGTTCATATCAGGAAATTCATGACCATCATTTTTCCAAGCCTGCAGCCACGTCCTTACCATACTATTTGACATGTCATCAACCTTGGTCCAAATTCTTGAGTCACGCAAAGTATATCCCTTCTTGATCGCAATTACTGAATCAGGTTCGACAATGGAACCAATAGTATAATAAGTGTAATCCGGAAGAGCTTTGCCATCTTCAAAGGTTTTTTTTGCCGCTGCGTCTGCCTTCATTGCCCCCATTGGGCCATGAGTAGGAGTATGAGAGGCGATGCCGTTGGAAACAAAAAAAACCATGCTAAGAGTTAAAAATAGGGGAGTGAAAATACGTTGTAGTTGGCCTTGAAAAAAGCCATTTTCAGTCTGGTATCGGTACCCATTTACCAAAGGCTGGCCAAGGTATAAGCCGTGCCATTTTCTGATCAAAGCAAACAAGCCAAAAAAAGAGCACCATCTCCCT